>Ga0209611_10004810_pt1 | contig 22950 bp, 12 predicted proteins | sample S1TSphgellanicum_3_FD_187693 | JGI IMG/M metagenome (GOLD analysis project Ga0209611, IMG submission 187693) | Host-associated microbial communities from peat moss isolated from Minnesota, USA - S1T2_Fc - Sphagnum magellanicum MG (SPAdes) (version 2) | ecosystem: Host-associated > Plants > Peat... | reverse complement strand
TTCACACTTAATTACGAACCTAATGTTAAGGTTCCGACACCTGACCAAACAAAGAAACAACTCTCTTTGTCAACTTACAAATTTATTGTCCTTCTAGTTCCATAATGCATCCCTTACAACCATTGAAAAAAAAAAATTTACAACTCGTCTTCAAACCTACAAAACCATGAATGTCTTATCTATGTAAATGTTTTGCACACAATCACTTAATGCCATTTCCTAACACATGGGCTTGTGCACTGACCTTTGCCAAGATAAACACATGATTGTCATAACTTGTGCTTCACAAGAGTTTTGCACTTGTAGTTGGGTAATCAATTGGCAATATGTTGGGATTTGTTTTTGGAAAGTAAATGGGTAATTTCCCCAGTCAATATTTTCTTATGTTGGGCAATTTTTTTTATGCCCATTTTTCTACTTTAATTGGCATTCCATTGTTTGGCATCTAGGTGCAAATAAAATAACATGAACCACACCTGCCTACTTAAGGGATTGCTTTTGGTGGAATATTTTTAAAATTTTAAAAACAAAATCAAATTTTTAAAAAAAAATTTGAAATATTATTATGTTAAGGTTTATGTAAAAGATTTCAAGATATGTGTAATTTTCAAAAGTTTTGAAGTCTATTTGTAAGTCTTTTTAACGTTAAAAAACACATGTTACAATGTTTAATGAGTGTTTTTGATAGTTTTTTATTCATCGGATATTTTTTTAATTAATTCACATGTTCCAATGATATATTATAAACCTTATTATATATAAAAATCTTATATTTTCAACACCAAATTAATTTACCACTTCTAAATGTGAAAAATTAAACACACGTTACACTTGCTATATTAGTTCATTTTATTGTGATTACACTCATATTGCTTTTGGAACTACTTCAAGCATGAGCTCTTACTTGGGCTTATGGGTTCATTTTGTTTATAATGGGCTTTCTCATGTCAAGGAACTCCCCAACTACTAATTAATTGATTTTTTTGAAATCATTCCAACATTTTTACATACAAGAATTTTTGTAATTGATTCATTTATGATTGAAAAATCATTAGCTGCTACTAGTGCACATAGAGATCTTCCAGAAAATTTCTTGCATTGTTCATTTTTATCTGTCTATATATTGCCTTCTTCTCACAATGGGTATCTAAGTGTTAAAATTGCCACATTGTATTAATGTACTTATAGTTTTTGTAAAGAATATTGAATCAACATAAAAATACTTGGGGTTGGTAATTAGTTGACTCATTCACAAAAATATAATACTAGAAAGAACTCACAATTAGTGTAAGTATTGGGTAAGATTTTTTTAAGCAGTCTGCCAAATTTTTCCAAAAATTAAAAATATTTGGAAAAAAAAATTAAATTGGTAAGCCTTGTTGATTCATCTAAATGTTTGGAGTTTGTACATGTCAAAACATTGACAAGTTGTTAATTGTGTTGGGTAGCTATGTGATTTATACAAAATCTATAAATCTGGTTTTTTTATACTTGAAAAATCAAAGAACTTCCAATAGAAGAAATCCCCCAAAATGTAACCAATGCATTTACAACTACGTGCAACTAATTGTCATTTACAACTAACTCTAATTGTTTTTCAACTATTTTGCACCTTTGACCATTCTTATAAATATGCTACAACTACATTTGCAATTAATGACTTCTTCATTTGACACATTAGAATCATTTTCATCCATAATCATGCCCATATGTCCCATTAATTACAAATGGAACCAAACTCAATCGCATCACTAGGGTGTCAAAATAGCCCCTAATGGTACACATAGGTGTATTAGCAAATTTTTGAAAGGTATGTGTACTTTTGCTAAGTTCTTTTAGGAGCATAATGGGGGTATGTTTCCATTGGTGTTTTTATAAAGATGTATTTAATTTATATTTAAACAAATTAACTACCTATTTATCTATATATGTTTTTTTACTTACCTAACCTAGCCTATCAACTTATTTACTTATATGTTTACCTACTTATCAAGCGTAATTTACCTACCTACCTAACATAAGTTAACTACTTACTAATTAGTTATAATTTTTTTAGTTAATTGATAATTAATAGTTCATATTTAGTATTTATAACTAATACTTTTATATTATTCAATATTTTTTAAATTTTTTCTATATGAACTATTAATCAATTATTAATTATTTATTTATTGCTTAATTCATAATGATCAATGGAATAATAACATAGTTATTTATTTATTTATTATTTTGCATTTTATTTATTTATTTTATTATTTAAAAACCATGAATGAAATCTTGTAACTAATAAGCTAGTCAATTAATTCATATTTATATAATAATAATTAATTCAATGATATTTTTACTATTCATGAAATTATTCTTTAATAGCCCATAACTAATAAATTTGATTAAATTTTTTTTATGTCAATCATTGTTTTAAATTATGAATTAATGATTTGTGATTAAATGAATTAGTTAATTGATTATTATATAAATATTTAGCTTATTAAATAGTTAATTAGTTAGTTATTTACTTAATTGTATAATTTACAATTTTAAAAAGAAGGACAAAAAATATGAGATAAACTTTTTAATTTGTAATTAAGTTGCAACTTCAATTTTTATCTCACATGTTTTGTCCTCCACTTCCGTTTTGATAATTATATAATGAGGAGACTTTCTTCTACACTTTCACATAAAAAACACATGTCAATTGAGATGAGCCAATAAAAAAAAGCTTAACCCTTTAGGTGCAAATGAATTTAAATGAGTCAAAATTGACATCAAAATGTCAACTTTTCTACAATTCTTGTTGCATTTGTCTATGCGACATCACTTTAATGACATGTGAGTCATTTTCTTATTAAATAATATGAATATTAAAAAATCTAAAATGAGTAAAAAATTCTTCTAATATCAATAAAAGTGACATCAATGTTCTAACATGTATTAATAACTTGGGGCCAAAAAACAAGCCAAAATTGCTGAAAGTTGGCCACAAGTTTTTTGGGCCCTGACTCCTACTGTAAAGCCGGCCTATATCCCATTTCATTTCCTGGCCCTTGAATGTTCTGAAATTAATGATTATACTTTGTTTGGTTCCTTTTGAAGTGCATGGCACAAGGCTTTAATAGATCCATGAGTCAAAGTTAGAATCAATCATAATATTATTACAATGACAAAGTGATTGGTACCTTAGTTTAATAATAATTTCATTTATTAAACTTGGGCTCCGCGCTGCTACGCATTACCAGTGACGATCTATCATTTTATCATGCAAGACCAGAAGATCTTATGCGGATCTCTTCATTGTTTTCTGATGCTGATTGCATCTCAGATGCAGCAGCTATTGCACAGAAACTTCGTGAATGCAACAACAAAAAGCTGAATTTAAACAAAGAGACAAAAGAAGGAAGAGATAGTTAGTCTTGCAGACTGCTTAGGAAATCAATTATTGATTTATTTATTTATTTGTTTGTTTCTGCACCTACTTTATTTGCAAGAGATACAAGAATGAAAAAAAAGCTAATCCTGAGTTTGAAGGTTATCATTTTTTGTCATAAAAAATGCACTATTAGATAGAGTGAAGAAGACACAAAGGTGGGATCTTTGGTGTTGTTTGTGTTCTTAGAAAGGGTCCATTGTTGAAGACAATATGGGTTCGCTCAGAGGTGGAATCATGGGTGCAAAGACCACACATCCAATACAGCTGTGGGCTTGGAAGTTGCAATCACCAACAAAGATTACTGCAATGGTAGTAAATTCCCCAAATCCCCAACTATAATAATGATAGTAATAATATTACACTATCACCTCCTTTGCTTGTACCCATTTGGTTTGTACAAGTCTCTTGTTAGCTTGGTTACCCTTGTTTGGGATTCTTCTATAGGATGGATGTATCATCACAAAACTTTCACCAAAAAATTCCCTTGAACTTCAGAGGTGGAAAATCATCTTCTTGCACCATTTGATGCCGCATCTGCGAAGCGGGACTTTGTGACCATGGCTGAGAGTGCAAAGATCTTGAGCGAGGTACCTAAACTAGATTTCACATATACCTTGACATTTATACACATATCAGAGCATCTCCACCAGTATCAATATACCGTAGTACCTTGGCAGGTTCGACACATGCCTGTCAAATAATTAATTAATTAATTTTGTGATCTACATAACACAAGTCTCCTCCTTGCATAGTTTAACAGAGGATCGAGTGCCATGCAACGATATGTGGCATCCAGGCCGATGTTCATGGACTTGACAGTCATGAATAAGGATGCTCTCTTTGTTCTGGGCACAAAAGAAGAGGTGGTGGTAAAGACATACCTGAACTCCACAAGGTTGTTTCCACTGTTTACTCTGAGATCTTGGGTACAAATAATCTGCTTTTTCTTTTTTTCCCAATTTTCTTCTACTTACGACTCTTTTCTTTTTTTGGGTTGTTCTTCGACAGTGAACCTTATGTAAAACTTTCTAAACCATGGCAAAACTGAATCTAATCAGATGAATAAAATGGATTGTGACCATAAGAGGATGATTACTTGAGGTGACAGTGACAGTGCAAGATGAGGCCAGGATTATTGCTGCAGTTTTCCCTTCACCAAGTGCGGTCATGGCCATTCTTGTTCAGGTGAGTGCAAACAGACCATAGAGTTAGAGAAGCTAAAGAATTTGTGATGCGAAAATCAAAAACTCTACAAAAACTTTCTGTCCTGTTCTGCGGCACTCTATGAAAGCAAGATGGGTGTTTTCTGATCGGGGCGGGATTTATGCAAAAATTTCCCAAGTCTTAAAATTGTGCAGTCTTGTTGTTTTGGAGAGTGTTACAATAGCACTAAGAAAATGCAAGAAGAAGAAGAATAATTGTAACCTTCTTAAATTGTACAAAGTCTTGTTGTTTGTTTGCAGAGGGTCTTAGAACAGCGAGTAAATACTCTGCTGGATAAACTGCTACTGAAGCCTTCTCTTGCAAGTCCTCCTCAGCTTGAAGATGGGGAGCTTATAGCAAGTAAGTAGGTCCTCTTGACTTGTGACACGCACACAAGCAAGATCTCTCTTTCTTTTTCCTTTTTTTTTCTATACCCTCCAGGAAGATCTCCAATTTTTGTATAAATTTTTGGAACACAACAGCAGACCCAACTGATAAGCTGTTATCATCAATTAAACCCCCAAGTCAGGCCCACTGACAGAGGACACCACAGGTGCTTTTTTCACCTGGCTCACTGACCAGTCAGTGGGTTTGAACCTGGGACTTTTGTGCTACTAAACAGGGGCTATACCACTGAGCCAACACTCATTGCCAGGGTGGGCAAGATCTCCCATTTTTCATAGTACTGTTTTTTTGTGGGTGGCAGTATCTATGTATTCTCGCTGGAGCTTATGAAAGGACAACGAAGCTTGCAGATGAGCTTCAAGCTCTTGAATGTGGAGATTTTAATGCCCAGGGTATGTATGTATCACTACTACTACTGGGCTGATCAATCATCACCAATATGGCCATGGTATAAAGTAAACACCTTTCTTAGAGCATCTCCAGCAGTGCTCAGTATGTGACCCTACAATCAAAATTGGATAAAGAAAACTTTGTCAAAACATGTTGGTTTGGCTTAGCAAAATGGTTTTGGCCCAGCATTTTTGCATAGTTTGCTGAGGCTGCTAAAAGGCACAGCAAAGCCTAACAGTTGCCAGAAAAGAGTGTAATAAATGATTCTGATTGGCCAATCATAATAATGATTGATCCGATTGCTTTGCTATTAGTAGTCTCCCACCTATTTGCAGTCACAGTTTTAGTTTTATGGGTGGGTTGGAAAAAAAAGTAAATTACAAAACTTGGATGTGAGAAATGTTTTGCAGGGTAACATATTGAGCACCCACCACTGGAGATGCTCTTAGTAGTACAAGAAACTTTCTCCTATAAAAGAAAGCTAAGCTTTTGATGAGAGAAGTCTTTGTCAAAATGGGTAGTAAAGAATAGAATTGATACCAACGTTTTACAGTTGGTGTCGTGACAAAAGTTGCAGCAGGTGTATGAAGTTGAGTTCTTCTGATAAATTACCCATCGGTGCGTGTGTGGTAACCTTGTACAGGTCTTGCAGAGTCATTGTTCTCATCACACATGGAGGATTATATAGAGTATGAAGTGGCATCACTTGGTCAGCTTTTCAAGGTCAAGGTATGATGAAGACTCAGAGCAGTTGCGCAATTCATCTTCAGCAAATTGGCGAAAACATGAGTCAGAGTTTAACCAAGTCTCAAATGGGTACCTCATAGCAGAAAATCAATATTTGAAGCTTGCAGTTTGAACTTTGTTTTGTATATTTTATCCTGGTGGTGGGTGTCTATGAAACTTCTTCTACAGGTGGCAGAGCTGAAGGATATGCAGCTTAACCTTGTTGCAGTCTCATCAAGTCCACACAAAAAAGGATCCATTATGGCTTCTTACATGCAAAACTCTGACACGGCAGTCCAGGAGTTTATCAAGTGGAATGAAAAAGCTCTTGGCCGTTGCCGCACCAGGCTCACTCTGGCTAAGGTGAGTTGAGTGTTCACTCTTTTTCTTTCCATATATAAATGTTAAATGTCTCATGTCAGATTCAACCCAATTTTTTGACTTCATGAGCAAGTTCTTTAGCTGACTGTTGGGGTGGGGGAGATGAGAGGGACGGAGAGCGCAAGGCCGATGCAGCTCCAAGGTCACTGGTGTGGTATGAATGTGAATGCTTCTTGGTGGTCCAGTTACAGCAGGTGATGGAACCTGTGTAACAGGGCGTGGTTGGGACTGTCCAGCTCGAAATGCACCTGACATCTGCAAAGGCCAAGGCTGTGGGGGACAACTGAGAAGACATCAGTGGTCCATCAAAGGATAGATGTCTTTCCACTAGAAATCCAACAAAGAGGGTATCACAGAACTAGGCTAAGGAGAATATTCATTGGAGTTGACATAAAAAGGCAAAGAACATTGAATCCTGCTGATCTGGACCATAATGGGGTTTGGTCCTGCAGGTGATATGAAAATGGCAGGCCCCGCATTGACAACAGCCTCACCCTGCACACAGCAATGCCAGCATGCAAACATGATTCAGACTCCTTTATCTGACAATGCCACTGACATAAGCAATTCCAGATTTCTGTTTCCACATGATTCACCCATAAAGTCAAGTGACTTACTGAAGATTGCCCCATGTGCAAAGACAAAGTGGTGCGGCCAAGCTCCAACAACAATGCTCCTATTTCTTGGATGAGATTGCCATCATTAAACTTCCTCCCAAGCTGTTGCATCTGTTATTGCTTAAGAGGGTAAGGAACAGATTTACAGCAAGATTTGTGCTAGCTCGGCCCTGCAAAAGATTGGTCACCCTCTGCACAAGGACCCTGGAGCAGCAGGCGAGGGTCTCCTCCTCTCTTCATCCACACCTGAGCGCACATCACTGACAACACTGGTCCCTGTAACCACACATTCTTCTGGGATTTGAGTCCTCTCAGTTTCTGCAGGAACATAAAGTTGGGTAAGAAGGATTCAAAATACCCACATGCATGAATATTCACCATAAGTGAATCAGATTAGCCAGTAGAAACACACAGCCTCTTGATACTCCCAAACCTGGTAATACAGATACTGGTTGTAAATCTGCACATATTTGAGTTCATTCTCTCAACTAGTAATTTCTCATGCACTCTCCCCCAAAGCAACTTTGTCAATGTAACAGAAGCCCCACTTACCATGTGATGAGAAGGACTCCTCCAAATACTAGACATATTGAGAGAGAGAGAGAGAGTTGGCTATAGGTTTTGAGACAACTTTTTCATACATACCGAGCCTCCCAAAGATAGGATTCAAGACCTTGAACGTACAAAAGGGAAAGTTCGGATGCTTTACACATACAACAACTCATTTCGACATGGTGAGTTGTCTGCTGCTACTTTTTGTTGACTGTGTTGTAACAAGCCCTCGATCTTCATGCATGTTTGAAGTGACAGAGGAATCCATTGCCACCACCACCTTGCATCATCACCTACAACAACAACAACAACAGGTAAAAAAAACATGCACAAAAAAAAAAAAAAAAATTAGTTTGAGTGTTGTAGACCCTAACCCTTTAGAAGGCAACCCAAAAAACTTCCTTCATCTATAGGAAGGATGCTGAAAGGACATAATCTAATTTTTGTTAGGCTTCCTCCCTCCTTGCTGCTACATATCCATCAAGAAGATGTAATGCTCATTATTATCTCCTTACTAAAAAGAGTGGAGGAGGAGGCGAAGGAGACCTAATCCAAGGCAATTTGGAAGTGCAATTGCTCGTTGAATCTTGAATTGCAGCCCTGGACCAGTCCTCGATCTTGTTCCTGCCTTCCATCTGTGCTCCTGTTTCAGATCCAGAAAAAGAAGAGAGAGAGAGATCAGTTAGCTCAGTCAATGCAGTTTTTCTCTTTTTTCTCTCTTCATTCTGAGTGATGGATTCATTCATGTAAAGGCCTAATTTTGCATCAGATTTCAACCCTTTCTTCCCACAAAAAAACAGGCACTCAATTCAACTGACAGAGAGATAGAAACACATTGTGAAGAACAAATAAAAACACATAATCAAGCTTCACAAAAGCAAACCCCAGCAGCAACAGCAGCAAAGATAGAGGACTCAGACAAAACAAAACACCCACCGGGCCAAGTATCAGTCGGTAAAAACGAGGAGGAAAGTAGCCGGAATGCGGTTGCAGAAAGCACAAGCCTCCTACGCAGGCCTCGTTCCCCATCTCATCATCCTCTGCCGACATTGCAACTCCATGAGACCGCTATTCTCCGAGGCTCTTCCTCAAGAAGACAAACACGCAAGCCATAAATACGGCTCATCAAATCCTCACTGCAACAACAACAACATCGAACCGTCCTCTTCATCACAGATACGACGAGACATAGCAGCAGCGGAAAAAGGCAGCGGGAGGCAAACCACTTGAACAGTAAAATGAAATCTACCTCGAACAGTACATTAAAACTGAAATATAAAAAACAATTAAATATCAAAATGTTCAGGGCGACCGTACGAGAAAAACCCCATGAACCAGTTCCTCGAAATTCTCGTCACTCTCGTCACTGAAATTATATCTCCTTGAAGGAGGGTTAATCTCTGCTTATGTGTATGTGTAATTAATAGAGTATATGTGTGATCATTTGAAGGTTAAGTTTTCAGATATGGTGAAAAGGATCTTGAAACCTTGGATAATTCAAACTCAGGGATGATTGGTTATCAATCAATCATTACATTCGACATTTCAAATCAACATTTTTAGCAATATCAAACCAATTTTACTTATAATTATGACAACATTGTGGCTAGTAGTGTGCAACAAGAAAGCCCTAATTAGATTACCTTCCTTCATCAATTAGTTTACATAAAAACAATCCAAAATGCTGGATGTGTCACTGAGCTCATGAAAAAAGATTTTTGTAGCTATTAGTAGTGTGTGATCAACAATGGAAGATTATGTCATATAATGTGATAAGAAAATGACATAATAGAGGTATCCATAAAGTGACCCCTTTTGAGCTCTTCTTTCATCTCTCAATCGCTCTTTCAATCTATAAGCATTTTAATCTGCAAAATAATGAAATTTTATTAAATATGGGTATAAAATGCTGAAACTTAGCATTAAATACATGAGGTTGGAGAATATTGAAAACTGTAATACACAACAACAACAGTGATTGGTTGAAAGCAATTAGGAACAAAAGGATATAAGATTGCAAGTCAGATTTGGCGCTAATCTGAGTTTCAGGACCCCTTTAAGCCCGCTGTAATGTATTCACCATTTTTTAAACTTTTGACCCCTTTTATGACCAAACAGGGGTACTGGTGCTGAGTTTTCCTTACTTTGCGGAGATCTTTAATATGCCACCCAAAACCTTAATGTTGTGAAATTATGTCAAAAAAGCAAGATTAAAAATTCTGATTAAGGTACATGCGAATTGTTTAAAAAATGAGTACTCATTGTGTGGATCAGAACAAACGAATTGTTGTTAATCAATAACCCAACACCATTAATGAATTTACCAAATGGGTGCAAATACTTGCAGGGTGAAACATGGTGCAGTATGTTGAGATCAGTCCCAGTAATTTAGTTTTTCAAATGTGGCCCAAAAAATAACCTCTGATCAGTCCATTTGGAAGAGATGTAATTGGAAAATACAATTGTGGTCTTCAATGTTCTTATATATGAAAACACGTGGCACAGTGCTTTTCACATACATATAAACAGCCTCATTGCAGTTCACATAAGCAATCACCACACCATATTCAAACCAGGCCAATAATTGATTTTTCACTTGGTTATTGAGCTGGAGCTAGGTATCAGCAACTGATCAGTCTAGTATCAAAATCTCCAATAATCAGGTTAGTAGTTAATAACTGACCTATTTAGTATTATCTTTTGGAATGCCTGCCAAGAACCTACTCAGCCAGGTATTGATTTTGAAAAAGAACCTACTAGATTAGTTGTGAGGACCTCGCACCCACTCCATTGTCCTTCCCGTCTTGAGGCCATCCCATTGGATGAACCCCAACTGTGAGGGTTCATCCAACTTTCGACCCCAAGTATCAAAGTAGCTAATTGGCATCATGTAAATTGCAGCTGGAAAATCCAAAAGATTGCATTGACAAGCTGTGAAAAAAGGTTGCTTTCAAAGTAGACATGATGAACTACTCTTGTTTTCACATTTTTCAATATATTGAACCGAAAACATAATTAGGTGCTTCTTGAGGCTTTGTAGTTTTGAAGTCTCTTAGACAGCCAGTCTTATTGTCCTTCTGAAGAATAAAGGCTACCCTCTAAAGATTCTGTTAAAGAGGACTCAAGGGTTGTTTGATTAAGAGAACTTTCTTTTTGAACTTTCAGCAACCGGAATCTTCCATGATTTTGAATGGAAACTTGTAAGAGGGAGCTTTTTGAAGCTCACGTGGTCCATGTTTGGTTTTTCCCTGCTGTCTGTTGTTCTTTTGTTTTTCCTTCTTTTTGTGTGTATTCTTTTTTTTTTGGTTTTTTCTACAAACCTTAAACCCTCCAACAAAAGAGAGCGCCAAACAAAATCCCAAAACTGCAACAATGGCAATGCAAATAGGTAGTGCACCACAGAGTGCAAACATCTTGTATGAAAAATTCAATAGAGCTTTATAGTACAATGCCTCTTAGTTATGTATTGTACTATATGCACACCTAGTAGTGCCTTGTCACAGCGATTTATTTTTTTCCCATATCTTGTGATGTTGCTCAAGTGGCAATTATCCAAACAGAATAGTAGAATATTTTGACTATATTAAGAATATCAAAGTAAAAAACCTTAAGCATCCTCCCATATTGCAAGCACATTGTGACATTTTTTTGGAATTTGTCTCGAAAAATAGGGTGAGAGAATATTCTTTTTTGAAATAAATTACAAAGTGGTGAAATTCCGCCACTAGGAAAATTACTGCCTTGGCACGTTCCACACTAACTGCGTAAGTGATCCAAAGAAGCTACTGTAGAATGGTGAGCAAGTTTCATGTATACAATTGGTGGGAATTTTGTCAGGTTGAACTTTTTCCACTTTCACACCTTGCATGCAGCCAGATTTGGCTAACTTAGTTTCAGGATGGTCGCCATCTTGGCTACATCACAAAGTCCTTAAGCCAGACGGTGATGCTGCTGCATGTTGAACTGCTATGGTGAGCAAGAGCTCATAGATTTCTGTACAGTATGTACTGCTCGATTTCAAGGTTTGATTGGTCTAGTCCATGGGAAGTCCGAACACTGCAAGCTGTGTGTTGTGATGACTGCTCGTAGGCTGAGAGAGTGGATCCATTTCAAGCTGCTACGAAAATGAACCGACGTCGAACAGGGCTGAGCTTCCTCAATCTGAAACTGATCAGCAAAGGTAGAATCTGGAGTTGCAAATTCTCTTGTTGGAGCAGATGGCTTCTGCATTTGTTGTAAGCCATTTCCCATATTAGGAGCTTGACATCCTTGAGGAGCTTGACAGGCTTTGCCCAAAGAGTTGTGGTTAGAAGTGTAAGGAACGGTGTAATTGGCCCTCCTCAGCTCTGCAGCTCTCGGTAGGAGCTCACATGCCTGGAGCTTGAAACCATCCTAGTGGGTCTTGTGATAAGATTGTTTGGTCATCAGTCATGAGAGATAACCAGCTGCTTATTCTTTCCAGGACTTCAGGCTCTTTAGCTTCTAGTAGCTGATATTCAGGTATGGTTTCTAGAGGTGCATGTCTTCTATTGCTTACCCCCAAAGCTGGAACAACTTGTGCACCTTTCTTTTCAACAGCAGCGCTTCTTGAAATCTCTTGATCAAATCAAAAATCTCTTTGTCAATTTCCTCACCCAGAGGAAGCTGAGGCCAATTCTCTGCTCGATGCCCAAACCTCTCGGCATTTGCAAGGTCCCAATAGTTTGGGTGATTTCCAGCCTCTGCAATATTGAAGGAGAATATTTGAACTTTGTCCTGTTCAAGGCGGTGCCATCTCTTCTTGCAGGTTTTGAGGCTTCAATGGTAGCCTCTGTCTTGAACCCTCTTTGCAACTTTGTCCCAGTGCTCACTGGCAGCACAGGAAACAGATCCTCGCGGCATCGACTTCCTGACCTGCTTCAATTATGCACACCTCCACCAGCACTCTCGTCTCTTCTAATGTCCATTCCCTTGCCAGAGCTGCTGCAGCTGCAGTGTTCACTTCATCAAAATCTTGCTTCTCTCTGACCAGTGCTCCGTACTACACTAGATTCCAAAACCGCTTGGTGTATTCAACTTCAGTAAAGCATAAATCCCTGAACCAAGGTTCAAGATATAGGACAAAATGCTTGTCGTTGAGCTTCAGAAATATACGAACATCTTTTTTCATGTGATTTTTCAAGTGAGTGTACACAGAGGAAAAAATACTCTATCATTAAGGCAAGACAGAGGACAGGGTTGTGGAAGTCCTAACTTGCATCTCAATATCTTGACTCAGAACACAGAAGTTTGGAAGGTTGGGTACAGTGGAGATGGAGTGTTTTTGTTGCCGAACTAGCATTCCTTAAAACATGGAAACATGGTTAACATTGAAACATGGCTTGTGACACAGAGTCATGAATCCATTGGGCAAGGTTGAATTCCGCCGTTCACTAGGTCCTTCTCTCCATATTCGGGCTTGTTTGCATCACCTAAACTGATTTGTTTCTATCTCTCTCGGTTTGACCTCTTCACATTGCCGTCTAACAAATTTTATTTTTTGTTTTTGACAATTTCGACATTCCAATATGGCATTACGTAAATCCTATTAGTGACTCATATTAATTATTTGTGGTCCAAAACTTCCCCCAAAAGTTCCATTCTTTTTCTTTTGGGATGGGTATATTTCATTGGCCCAACACCCCCAAAAAAAAATCAAAAATGAAAAAGTCAAAGCTTTAGGGCAATCCCATAATGGAAATGCTGAAATCTCCTCTTTGGGGTTGGGTATATATATAGGTTACAAGAGTGTAATTAAGGCAAAGGATATGGGATGAAGGGAGGAGCTAATGGGAACATATCGGGAAACACATTAGGAATTTGATGAGATACAATTGGATGTTCGTGGGAACATATTGGGAAAAAGAAAATTAGATATCCCAAATGCAATCCAACCAAATTTAGTACCCCCAAATGCAATTACCACATCCAAGTAAAATTGGCATGTGCATAAGATTAATGAAAAATTAAAACAAGGTATGCATGAATCCAAATCCATCCCTACAGAAATTTCAATGTCAACTATGGTTTCTTTCATTTTGTAGATGTGAATAAAATTAAAACCTAAAGTAAATATGTTTTAATTGTAGAAAATTTAATTATTGAAACAAATGCAAAAACACCCTGAATTTTAGCTTGTGTAATGATATCATGGTTTGTCACCTATTTAATCAAGTGCAATTGATTGTACACTTATTTTTCTCTTATGTCTTTCATCTATTTTAAAAACATTTACACCCTAAATTTCAAAGTAGGTTATCAATCCTAAATTTCAGGTCTATGTTTATGATAAGAGATACAACAAAATAAAATCAAGGAAAAAAAAACATCCTCATAACCAGCTAATAAAAAGCTCAATATGGAAACTTGTTATATAATGGAACCAACTCCCATTTTACACCATGAATTTTCGTGAAAGGCTCAAAATAGCTTCAAAATTACATTTGATCTTTAGAATTAAAAACTCACTAAATTAGTTTGATATCTATCTCTTAGTTGTAAACAATATTGTTGCAAGTTGTAAGAATTTTTTTTAAAAGTCCTATTGATGATGCAACTTTTCTTCTTGTTAGGGTTGGTGGTTAAACTTTCAAGGATGCAAATTTTACTTCAACCAAAGGTGCCATGCTTTTCTTTATTGTTATCATTGAGTACTCAATTCCTGGGGAGGCCATTATGTATGCTAGTCCTTCATCATCTCCAATGTCAGCCCTTCATCCCATTTAGTTGACAGAATACTTCACCACAACCTCCACTTCATAGAATTTCAAAGAAACAAGGCAACTAAGCGGATATCTGTTGGACAAATGGAATAGAGGAGGACCAGATTGCTAGGAATGGGTAATGCACTCATCCATTGCATGAAAAGGTAGTGGGTACATTAAATGGGACAAAATATTAGAAGGCAGTGTATAACCTGCACAACACAACTATGAACAAAATTTCAGAGATTATTACTTCTCAACATAAGTAGGGAAATTATGAAAACAAAACATCTCAAAACAATGTATGTTCAGGAAATGCATTCATACATGCAGTTTTGATGTTGTATCATCCTATGGAAAGCGATATTATTGTAGTGACAAGTTAAAAGTTAAAACCCTCGCAATATTAATTATTCTGAGGAAGGTGATCTTTTTTTATTATTCAGACCCTCTGCAGGAAATTTTTTTGCAAGAAAATAATAAAATTATATCACCACCATGCATGAAAGTTTATGGTGGAGGAATTCTCATGGATTATATTTCCAAGTTTTTATTCATTATTTTTTCTATAGGAAAATCAAGCTGTGGGATCAAAATAATAATTAGCGCAGGTTGTGCAGGAGCCAAAAAATTTATCTCCCACCGTTGCAGGAAAGTTATGTGAGAAATTGTATTTTTAGAAAGTGTGAGGTTTAATGTGTTACCAGGGTATAATTGGGGAAAATCCAGGTACACTTACTTGCTAAAGACCAGGATGAGTTGCAACCACACATCAACCAGATTCCTCGTACTGCACTTCCTAGAAACCTGCATCAGCTAACATAGCAGTAACTTTTTCCTGCAAATACAGTCCCACCACATACACACCACCTGCCACAGCTGCAAGTTATATCTCTGTAGCCGGGCTGCAGAATTATGTAATTGACAGTGGTGGTGTTGAGTTACCAGGACCCAAAGTTGTTACCAGTTGCAACTATAACTTCCGCTCAAAGACACACCATTGATGCTACAGTGTGATGTGATAACAAGGACCAAGAATGCATTTCTTCTTTAGAATTACTGGGTATCCCCAGTCTAGAAAACTGTGGGGGAAACTTTCATATGCTCTCCACCAGATACTAGTAAGAGGCTGATATGCTACACACATGGGGTTTCCCCAGCAGAGCTGAGCTGCAATGCTCACTGGGGAAATGATGACGTGGTGGCCGAGCAGTAGGGCTGATGCGCAAGGTCAGTCCATCACTCAGCTACCCTGCCCCTTGTTTTTTCTTTTTCAAGCCCTACCTAGGATACCCACACCTTTTGGTTTTTTTTGGGTTGGGTCAAGCGCATGGGCATGTGGTGGGGGCTTGATATTTTATTTTATTTTTTCTTGGTCTCCCACTTATTAAACCATGTGGGCATGTGGGACTTGCTTCTTGTCCCCCCTTGTTGGAAGAAAAAATATGTAGAAATTCACCTTAACCTAAATTAAGTTAAATTCATTATTTTTTTAACTTTTGTTTCTAACCATAAGTTTAACTGATTATTTCTAGCCAATCAATCATTTAATAAGGATCATTTTTCTCCTTTTTATTAATAATTAGGGTTTGAAGCTCACAAACTTCAATTCTTTGTATTTTGAGCCCAGTTGCAAGGTATGCCAAAACCAATGGTTTGTGATGTTGGAGCATGAGAAGATCTTTTTATGGGTTTGCTAGTGTGTATATCAGTTCCATGAAAACGTGAAAAAACTAAGGCTGTTGGTGAGGAGATGTGAAATGTGTTATTTAAATTATGGATAAAACATAATTTTAAAAAGTATATTCATATTTTGTTGCTTTATGTAAAACACATCATTCAATAAATAAAACCCATGTTTTATTAAAATTCGTTTTCATACAACAGTTGCATTTTGTATGAATATTGTATTCATATAAAGTATAGATGCAAATCTCTTGTTAGTTTTCTTGAACATCAAGAGGACGTTTAGCTTTGAGTTCAATTGCAAAAATTTGTGTTAATTGTAAAGTTTATTCTCTACTTTCTTTCCTAGACCTTTCTTCCATTACAATCATAGATTAGGCAATGAACTTTGTAGTCTCAATTGCCTCCCTTTGCAATTCAAACTTCAAAGTTTCAAATTTTTTTTTAAATTTAGTTAACTTCTTTAAAATAAATGCCATGTCACCACTCAATTTACATCTTTTGTTTCTCACAGTTTTGCCAGAAACATCAAGTAAATTTGCTACATGTGTATGAGGCAATTCAATTGTATTATTACCTCAAGTGCCCATATTGGATGTATTAGCAAAAATGCCAAATGTAGGAATAGTGGATGTAGGAGATTGTGGAGGAACACTCCCAGCTTGATTTGGAATTGTATCATCATGTGGTAAATCTTCTTCAATGTTCAGTGCTTGAGAAGATCCAGCATGAGTATAACCTTGATCAAGTCCATTAGGTGTGCCATCTGCCTTTGTTGTGCTTGCCAAAATTTGGCTCATCTTATTGAATCAAACCCATGAAGTAGTTGCAAAACATGTAACACTTTTTATTGTCTTTTCTTGAAAATATTTCTTCTTCATCTTGTCCCATTTGTCACAACATTGAGTTGTTGTCCTCACATTTTTTGTAGGAATATGTATCACAAGCTTTTTTCGAACATCTTCCCAATCCTTGCCTCGAAAAGACCCACAGCCAAATGTCAAATATTTTTCCTCATACAAATCTAACAAAGTTGACAAAGCATCATTTGACCATTGTACCGCCTTCACACATCTCTCCTACTTCGCTGAAATAGACTTAGTTGAACTATGGCAGATGCATTTGCAAGTAATGCAAGCATTGTAGCTTAAGACCCTCATGAAGGAGAATAAAGAAAAAGACCCATGTAAGAAAAATCCTTTGGAGGTGATTGAGACATGTTGAGAAAAGACGAAGATCTAGGTTTTAAAAGGACTGTGGTTAAGGAAGGACACAATTTTTATTTTTGAGGTTATGGGCATGTGGGTTAGCATTATTATTTTTTGGATTGTGGGTCTTCTGTGGTAGTAGTAGTTTTTTTCCTAACAGAACGGTAGGCTGCAGCCATTTTTGAATAGGGCAATTTGGCAAGAAGAAGCTGAGCGGATGTGCAAGCCACCTTGCACTTCGGCATCTGAGCAGAGCGGAAGAATGGCTGTCAGGGCCACTTTTTGTGGCTAAGCAGACAAAATTGTGTGCATGTGCGCAGGCCCTGGGACCATTTCACCCCTAGCTGGGATGACTGCAAATGGGTAGGCATCATAACTGCCACAATCTTACACAATTTCAGCCAACCCCACACAGAAACAGTAGGTTAAGTTAGGGAGAGACACACCAATTGTGACAAACAAAAAAAGCACAAACCTCTTTTCCAACAATTGAGGTCTCATGGATACTGAATGTAACTTTGGAGTGAGAAAAATTGGAGCGGATTCTGCTTACACTAGTTGAAATTCAAGATTTAGATCCATGGCTGAGTTCTAAGCACAGAAATCAATACCCTGCCAAAACCTCTAGGATTCTCAAAAAGAGTGCCATTGTTTCACTAACTCTCTCTGGCTGCTTATGAGAACATACATAAAACTAGTTGGTCCCTTTTTGGACTTAGAGTGGAGTTGGGCTTAGTGCTTCATACCTTCACTTTTGTTGAGGGGTATTAAGCTAGGCCAAAAATGGTGTCCGACAAATTCAGGTGATGACATAATGCAGCATGCAACCAAGAGGTCCAGTGTTTTTTTCCCAGATGTAACTTTGAAGTTTTTTACACATCAAAGATTTATAAATTTGGGCTTCAACTTTATTGTATGGGTTCAACTTCCATCTTTTTCTCCTTGCAATTGGTGGGTTCAATTTTTGCCTTTTGTTCAGTCAAATAAACTAGATGTGCAATGCATGGTCATAGCCAGGAAGGAGGATAGAAATTTCATTTCAATAGCCTCTTATATTGATGCCCAGCTTTGCATTTGGTGATGATTCATAATGTTTTTTATACCCAAAGCATAATGGGCCTGAAAATAGTGTGCCCCTTAATGTCAGGAAGTGAAACACCAATAATGCCCCAGTACCTTGGCCACTTCCACTAATCATAATATCTACAGAAATGTTAAAATTTTCACACAAATTGTTTTTCAAAGAACAAAATCTTATTGAAGAAAAATATTAAATAACCAAAAATATCATGTTAGTTGAAACGAAAACTTCAAAATTAAGTAATTACTTGACAAACATGTGTTGGAGTGGCAAAGGTTGGTGCTATCCAACCATCATTCATTGGAAGAATAACTTGTGGGTTGCATCCTATTGTTAGCTCTATTAAGTAGTTGTGCAATTCATTCCAAATCACATCATAAACTTTGAAGTTTGAATAAACTCATTCCAAGTACAAATTTGCACTTCCAAAATGTAATCATAAACATGCTTCTCGTTGGCCTAGCTATATACATTATTCAACTTGGGCCAAAAGTTATGGGATAAAGTGTGGTGAGCTATTGGGAACACCTTGGGAAATGCATTGAGAACTTGGGAACATGTTGGAAATGCATTATGAACATGGTCTAAACAACAGTGGGAACTTGATGTGCATACATATGATCAACAACTTCACGTAAACTTGGTGGAAAGGCATTGGTAACATCAAAATCTAGAAAATTTTCAAAAACCCTCCCCTCCCAAAAAGAAAAAAACATGGGCTTCTTGGGTGCATGCTCCATCACCACACTGGTAGAGCAAAATTTCTTTTGCTAACAATATTTGTCACGAGAATAGAAGTGGAACATGTTGGCTGTTTTCCTTCTTCACCCAAAACAACAACTCCTTTCCTTGTCATATTATCACTTACAAGACTCCCACACTCTTTCACTACTCCCAAGCTTTCTCTTCATTCTCCTTTAGCTTCTTCTCTTGTGCAAGAGAAAACCCTTTTTCTTCCTCACTCAAAAGAGCAACTCTGATCTGTTTCATGTTCTCCCCTATGAGTACCACACACTCTTTCTCTACTCACAAGCCTTCTCTTCATCCTCCTTTTATCTTCTTCCCTTGTTCATCTTTCTTTTTAGTGTTTGCTTTCAAACTCTCTCTAAATGCCTCAAGCCTCTCTCTAAGGACTGGTTCACTACACCTAGTTCGGGGCTTTTGATTTTCTGTGCTTTTGTTTGTTTCACCTGTAGCAAACTCCTGGGACTGGTTCGTGCATTGGTTTCGCTTCCAGCTACTACTCCAGGACAGTATAAGGAAGCTGCAATCTCAAGTCTTGGGATCCTACATAATTATAATTTAAGCTGCATTCACACTTGATCTTAAGTCAGTGTTAAATAAAAATCTAGGTGGCATGCAACATTAAATAGGAGATAACTTAATGTTAAGTGAATGTTAGCTTAACATAAATTTTCATCGTAAGTAGGATTAAGTCCTAAATGATTAGCATGATGTTAGGGGACGCAACACTAAAGTCCCTAACACCCAGTGTGAATGCACCATAAGTAGGATACGTAGCCCACCCTAGTCTCCCACCATCATGACTTAATGGTCCCCCCCCCCCTCTCTTTGATCGGCCTTGGGTGAACCAGCTCCTATACAACTTTAAATCACAGAGTTGGTCATTTTTTGGGTGAGTAATCAGTCTACCTTCAAAACTCTGTTGAAACCAGGAAAAATCCAATGATACCTTTTAACACCAAAATCTATGCCACATGACACTCTAATCAACAAGCTTGCATTTGGGCCTTTCAGGCTTACCTCCGCTAATAATCTCCTTCCAGGCAAACACCAACTGATGACAACAGAAAAGCCGGTAAAAGAATTCAGCATAGTGCCAATAATCTTGCAATCCATACATCAAACAGCCCATGTGATGAAAATACAAAATATCTGCAAGGTATCTGTGAGCCTCTTTCAAAGCATGATCAATATGTGTGACATTGTGAATGCCAAAAGCAATTGTGTAGCCATCCATGTTGTCATCCTCTAAGCGTAGGGCCTCTGCATCACCTTCCATCCAAACCAAGTCTTTCACATTCACCAGACCTGCTTCCCATCCTCCAATGTTGCCCATACACACAAAGCACATTTTAGAGTATGAGTGCTGTCACCACTTTAATCTTCAAGGATTGAACAAATAGATGCAGGGATAAAGAGATCACCTAGCTTGTGTGCATGCTGCTTGCCAACCTCCAGCATATTTGGATATATGTCACAAACATGTACATGGGTTTCATTCTTTGCCTTGGATTCAGCCCCACCTTTCCAATGGCATGATGCTCTGCCTTGTGGATTGCATGCAGAACACAGAATGCCACATTGCCTGCCCACCCTCTCAGTGAATTGTTATTTGGGATTTGCATACAGTAACAAAAACTAAGACCTAAAAACACTTATCTGCCCATATGGCATTGCAACAATTTTTCAAGTCTAGTGTCGTTGGCTGCCTGGAGATAGACAAAAAGTCTGAAGACTGTGTCTGGGATGCTGGAATGTGAACACCCTAATCTTCAAATACAGTTTCCATTTAAGAAACTGGGATTGTGGCATAAGAATACCTCAAAAACTGGCTCTGTACCACTCTAGACATCATCTCTCTTCACTGTTCAAGAGGGACCTGCTATACCATATGAGGGTATTCTGTGCCATTATCGGAAACCAGGTTCAGTCAGCTGAATCTAAGGATGTCTACACTGAAGAAGGTTTTCCAACTGGATTAGTCAGAGAACGACACTCAACAGAAAGACACCACAAAACATTCTTTGGAAATCTGCAGAAGAAAGATTTGCAATGTTCAATTGCAAGTTCAAGACAAACTTCGGTACTGCTTTATGTAAAGGGAAGACTAGGTACCTGTGCCACCTGAAACATCCAGATGTCACATGCCATGAAATGAATACAACTTTGAAACAAGCCTGTACTGCCATCAGCAAGAGGAAATCGTTTAACAATATACAAAATTACAGATTTGGCAACACACCCACAACCAGAGTTTTGCAAGGGCAAGGCAAAGACTGATACGACATATGGATTTGATGACAGGCCCACAAGCCAGAAAGTTTTGCGAGGGTAAAAGACAAAAAGCAATTTGAAGCTTAGAATTTGAAAAGTAGCTCAATTGCCCTGATCTTGAGAAGAGTGGGGTGCTGTTCTACTACAGTGAGGTGGGACTGAAAACTCTGATGCAAATTCAGTCATGAGACTCAAATGAACAGCAGTGTCAGACTCAAATTTGCAATGTATGACACTGGGGTTCTACAATTTGCATGATGCCAACCATGGACTCTTGGGAGGTCAATCAGGATCCATGTGGTGGTGATCTATGTTATTGTGCTTAGGCTTCACTTACAAGGTAATAGAATTTTGTTGACATGCATATAGATGTGATGTAAGAAGGACATGTTGAGAACATTTTTATATTTCAGAAAGTCAAAAGGAGGAGGAGCAATGCAGAGGGAGAGAGAGAGAAACCTGTCTTTCCACAGCCAGTGCAAGCCCATGCTCATGACATCAATCATCAAGTCATAGTTGCCTGCCACACTTGTAAAAACATTGCCCATGAGCTTCAATTTTTCAATTTCTGGCACCTCCCTGTAGCCTGGACAATCAATACCAGAACGCCTTAGCAATGGAAAACCCTTGAAGGAGAAAGAAAAACACAGATGGCAATCATTTCAACTGGTATTCTACCTTTCAATGCAGTGAGTGCATCCAGAGTTTCACCCCATGGAGGAACGGCACACTCCATGTTTTGCTCATTTCTCACAAAGTGTTGTAACAGGAAACCCATGGATCATCATAATCAAAAGACAAACAATCTCTGAAATTTAGACAACAACTTCTTTGTACGTAAAGAGTTGAGAATTTTTTGCTTGCATCCAGACACAAGGTTCGATCGCCCAATTTCAGCGCCCAATTTCAGTGGCATTCAGATACCTGGAACGGGGAGAATTTTCGATCTCAGGTAGATGATGATGCCAGCAAGGTGAATGAAACATCATCAATCATCATGGAAAGATCGTGAGCGAGAGAAAATGCTGGACTTCCTCTCTGTGGGCTTGGTAGCAGCTTCCAACCCTAATAATGATCATGGAGAAGCTCAAATCGCAGTCCTTCCCAAAAACCAAGCTCTATTTCAAGCACCCCACATCGCAGATTCCTGTTGCTCCAATTTCAGAAACAAAAGTTCTGCGACAAATGTTCTACCACTGACGGGTTTTCTAATGGCAATGCTGCTGCACCACGGATCCAGAAGCACCCAAACCCAAGCTTTGCTTTCGGGTTCTCACGCTTCACACGCCCAGGGCTTAAGGCTATGGGAGACTTTCTCTCGTCTTCTTCACGGTTGCAAAACAGCGAGACTCAAATGATGTCCGAAATCCATTGCCGATAGCAGAATCAAAGCAGACGACGGTGGGTGCCTGGGCCAAGCTTCACCAAAATTCGTGAGCTTCGGATCAGAGCTTGAAGTGTGGTTGTGCGCCACAGAACATCGTGGAGCTTGCATTGAAAAAACTAGCCACGATTGCCTCCCCATACTCCTCGT
>Ga0209611_10004808_pt1 | contig 22960 bp, 18 predicted proteins | sample S1TSphgellanicum_3_FD_187693 | JGI IMG/M metagenome (GOLD analysis project Ga0209611, IMG submission 187693) | Host-associated microbial communities from peat moss isolated from Minnesota, USA - S1T2_Fc - Sphagnum magellanicum MG (SPAdes) (version 2) | ecosystem: Host-associated > Plants > Peat... | reverse complement strand
GGCACCGGCGGAGCGGGCGGGGTTGCTCTCCGCCTTCTATGTGCAGAGCTATCTGGCGTTTAGCCTGCCGGCGATCCTTGCCGGGATTGCCGCCCCCCGGCTGGGGCTGGAGCGGACAACGGATGTTTATGGCGCGGCGATTGTTTTGCTTGCGGTTACGTCGTTGTTTGCGCTGCGGGCGGTGCGGGGGGCAGTTGCATCTTAGTCCGTAACTGGCGCTGCCTTGGCTTGCATGGGACCAGCCGTTATAGACCGCTACGCCGCGCGGGTGTGGCGGAATGGTAGACGCACCGGACTTAAAAACCGATTGAGGACCGAAAATTTTCGCTAAATTATTGATATAAATAAGTCTTTTCAGATCAAATACTTACACAGTCCTTACACACCCCTCGACTTTTGCCCAAAAATCGCGTATGCGAACGCGTATGTCGGTCAGTCATGAGCTCATGGGTGGTCAGCTCCACGTCTATCGGCGCGAGAACTCGCGCTTCTGGCAATGCGCGGCCTTCCTGAAAGGCCGCAATCACCGCGTCAGCACAAAAGAAGAAAGCCTGGCGCAGGCCAAGGAGTTCGCCGAGGACTGGTTTCTTGAATTGCGCGGCAAGGTGCGCCGTGGCGAGATCAGAGGTGGCGGTGTCACATTCGACAAAGCGGCCGAGCAGTTCCTCAAAGAGTTCGTCGCACTGACGGCCGGCGAGCGCAGCCCGGTTTATGTGCAAGGCCACCAGGATCGCTTGCGCGTGCACCTGCGTCCGTTCTTTGGCAAAAAAGAACTGACCGAGATCACGCCCGGCATGGTGCAGGATTACCGCATTCACCGGATGACATCGCGCAAGCATCCGCAAACCGGCGAGCCGATGCGACCGGCGAGAAACACCCTCCACCAGGAAATCGTGTGTCTTCGCCAGGTGCTCAAATGCGCCAACCGGCACGGCTGGCTTGCCTATTTGCCAGACCTCTCCGCGCCATTCCGCGCCTCGGGGAAGGTCTCGCATCGTGGCTGGTTTTCGTTGGAAGAGTATAACCAGCTTTGGCGCGCTACACAGAAACGCGCCAAGAATCCGCCGAAGCCGCGCTGGCGGCGGTCCTGCGAACAATTGCACGACTATGTGCTGTTCATGGCCAATACCGGGCTGCGACCGGACGAGGCTGCTCGGCTGCAATTCCGAGACGTGACCGTGGTGATGGACGAGGCCACGAACGAGCGCATCCTGGAAATCGAGGTGCGTGGCAAGCGCGGGACCGGCTATTGCAAGAGCATGCCGGGTGCTGTGATCCCGTTCGAGCGGTTGCGGAACCGGCTGCGGCCGGTGATCGAAGACGATGAGCACGGCGAAGAACCGACCGGCAGGTCCGAGTCGGAATCAGCTCAAATGGTTAAGCCCAAACCCACGGACCTTCTATTCGACCGCAGCCACCGGGAATTGCTGAAAACCGTTCTTGAAGAAGAGAAGCTAAAATTTGACCGCGAAGGCAACCGCCGGACGGCCTATAGCCTTCGCCATACCTATATTTGCTTGCGCCTCATGGAGGGGGCGGACATCTATCAGATCGCCAAAAACTGCCGGACTTCGGTCGAGATGATCGAGAAATACTATGCGATCCATCTCAAAAACACCCTCGATGCCGCCGCCATTAATGTCCGAAAGTCAAAATCCAAGAAGGCCACCAGACTGACAGTGAAGCAAAAGTAGCACCCCCTGCCCTCTTTGACCTGCCGGATTTTGCGGGTAAAGAAGCCCGCGTGCGGGCGTGGCGAAACTGGTAGACGCACCGGACTTAGACGCTTGAGTGCGCGCGGGGAAATCCGCGACGTAGAACTGCTCAAATTCGGGGAACCCTGTCAGATGGCAATCCCGAGCCAAGCTTAGGGCCGCGAAGGCGGCCCTGGGAAGGTGTAGAGACTAGACGGGCAGCACCTAAAGCGCGAAGGCGCTAAGGTGAAGGGATAGTCCAGACCACAAACGGCCCGAAGGGGCCGGCGGTGAAAACCGTAGGGGTAAGAAAATCCGTTGGGGCTTAGCCCTGTGCCGGTTCGATTCCGGCCGCCCGCACCATCCCGATATTTTTATCCGATCAAGAGCAATACCAGGACGTATCCGTCCGAGGTAAAATTTAGCCTGGAAGCTTGCCTCTTTTATTGCGCCACGGTTTCGGTGAAATGTTGCGATTCCCTTCGTTTTGGCGAACACTAACTGAAACTATGAGAAGCAGGGAAGCATTTTGAGCGAGCGCGTCCAAGAACCGAAGGATATAAAAGGGCCGTACTTCGTAGATACCCCCAAGCGAGGCAGGCTGATTGGTGGATAAAAAATCCCTCAGCGAACGGGATATCTGCACCAAGTTTATCACACCGGCCCTTCGGCAAGCGGGCTGGGATGAACAATTGCAAATCCGCGAAGAGGTATCCTTCACCAGGGGACGGATTATCGTCCGGGGAAAACTGGTCAGTCGCGGTCGGGCAAAGCGTGCAGATTATATTGAAAAGTCGAAGATATCGCTTAAGGAAGCATCGGCAAGGACCTTGAAATCCTCGGCTATTTTCGCGGCTTCGGTGAGTTTGAGGATTTTTGCGGGCACGCCGGCGACGGTGGCCTTGGGTGAGACGGCGGCAAGGACGACGGCGCCGGCGGCAACGCGGGCATTCGGACCGACCTCGATATTGCCCAAAATTTTGGCGCCGGCACCGATCATCGCACCTTTGCGGATTTTCGGGTGGCGATCACCGGCGTGCTTGCCGGTGCCGCCGAGGGTGACGTTTTGCAGGAGGGACACATCATCTTCAATGACCGCGGTTTCCCCCACCACCAGCCCGGTTGCATGGTCGAGAAAAACGCCTTTGCCAATCTGCGCGGCGGGGTGAATGTCGGTCTGAAACACATCCGATGAGCGACTTTGCAAGTACAGCGCAAAATCGCGCTCGCCATTTTGCCATGTCCAATGCGCCAGGCGGTGAACTTGCAGCGCGTGAAAGCCTTTGAAGTACAAAAACGGCTCGATAAAGCGTTCGGTGGCTGGGTCGCGCTCCACCACCGCGGCGATGTCGGCGCGCAACGAACCGATCAAGGCGGGTTCGGCTTCGGTTGCGCGGTAGAATGCATCGACAATCACGCCAGGGCCGACAACGTCATTTTTCAGCCTGGTGGCGATGCGGTGGAAAATCGCCGCCTCGAATGAGCGGCGGTTGAGGATGGATTCGGTGAAAAGCGGCGCCAACATCGGCGCATTCACCAGGGCTTCCCGCGCTTCCTGGCGCAATTTGACCCATAGCGCGTCGGCCAGAACCTGGCTGTTGATGCGCCCGTCAGCCCGGTCCGCGCTAACGCGTTTTAGGTTCCCCAGAGTCGCGCGCAATGAGGCACGATTTTCCGCCGATGCCATGCTTAGCGGCGGTGCCCAGCGCTGATGCGCCGCACGGCGTCGGCCAGCGCGTCGATTTCGGCAAACGTGTTGTAGAGCGCGAAGGAGGGGCGCACGCTCGCTTCCAGCCCAAAACGGCGCAGGATGGGCTGGGCGCAATGATGGCCGGAGCGAACGGCGATGCCGTCTTGGTTCAATGCCTTGCCCACGGACTCGGGCGGAATGCCGTCCAGCACGAAAGACACCACGCCGGCTTTCCCGGCGGCCGTGCCGATGATGCGCAGGCCCGGGATAGGGGCGAGCCGCTCGGTTGCGTAGACGATCAGCGCGTGCTCATGCGCCGCGACCGCTCCCATGCCCACGCCTTCGAGATACTCCAGCGCGGCGCCGAGGCCGACGGCATCCGCGATGTTGCCGGTGCCGGCTTCAAATTTGAACGGGGCGTCCTGAAATGTACTCTTTTCAAAAGTGACGTCGCGGATCATGTTGCCGCCGCCCTGCCAGGGGAGGCTATCATCCAGCACCGCTTTTTTGCCGAACACGGCACCGATGCCGGTGGGGCCAAAAACCTTGTGGCCGGAGAAAACATACCAATCCGCATCCAACGTCTGCACGTCAATCGGCATGTGGGAGATGGATTGCGCGCCATCCAGCAACACGCGCGCACCGCGGCGATGCGCCAGCGCGATCATCTCGCGGGCCGGCGTTACCGTGCCGAGCGCGTTGGATACATGGGTGAAGGCGACGATTTTCGTGCGGCTGGTGAGCAGCTTGTCATACTCATCCATCAGCACTTGGCCGCTATCATCCACCGGGGCCACCCGCAGCACCGCGCCGGTTTGGGCCATCAAAAACTGCCAGGGCACGATATTGGCATGATGTTCCAGATGCGTGACGAGAATTTCGTCGCCTTCCCGTAAGTGTTTTTTGCCGTAGCTTTGCGCGACCAGGTTGATGCCCTCGGTCGCGCCGCGCACGAACACGATTTCCTCGGTTGACCCGGCGTTGATAAAACGCCTCACGGTTTCACGGGTTTTTTCATAGGCGTCGGTTGAGCGGGCCGCGAGTTCATGCGCGGCGCGATGTATGTTGGAGTTCTCGTGTTCGTAGAAATACTTGATCCGCTCAATCACCGCGCGCGGTTTTTGCGTGGTGGCGGCGTTATCCAGCCAGATGAGTTTTTTCCCATTCACGCGTTCATTCAGGATTGGAAAATCGCGTGCCCTTGCCTCGGCATTGAAAGCCGGATGCGCGCCGGGCGGGAGCGGCGGGACGGTTTTTTGCTCCGGTTCCGCGAAATAAAACACCGGCGCCGGGTTTGCTTGTGGCTGGGCGGGCAGGCCGCCGAGGGTGGGAGGGTTTGGGGTCTGGCCTCGGGTCAGCACCTGCGCCAGCAGCGCGTGCAACTCTGCCTCTTGCGGTACGGAGGCCGAGAGGGGCGGGATATTCGCGAGTGAAAATTCGGGCCGGGCTGGGGTTACCGTGGGCAGGCCGGGCTGGCCGCTAAGCTGTGGCAGGTCACCGGGGAGTGAACTGGGCAAGGGAGCGGTCTGGCCAACGCCGCCAAGCGGCACGCCGCCGGCGGGCGGGGCAAGCTGCGTGAGCTGCCCTGGAATGCCACCTGGCGGTCCAACCGGCGCCGCACCCAATGCCGGCGCGGCCGGTATTGGGCCGGAGCGAGTTTGCGGCAGGGCCAGCAGGGCGTGCAATTCCGCCTCTTGCGGCACGGAGGCCGATAGCGGCGGAACATTCGGGGGCGAAAAGCCGGGCTGTGCCGACGCTGCCATGGGCAGGCCGGACTGGTTGCCGAGATGTGGCACTTCGCCAGGCTGTGGTGCCGTGCGCCCGACCCCGCCTAGCGGCACGCCGCCCGGTGGCGGTGCAATTCCCGCTAACACGCCCGGCAGGCCATCCACCGGGGGCGAGACCGGCACACCGCCCAAGGGCGGCGGTGGAGCAGAAAACGCCTGAGAGAAAGCCGGCGGCTGACCGGGCAGCGCTTCAAAAAACGCACTGGCCAGCCGCGTCAACGCCGCCACGTCGAACGGCGAGTCGAGATCAGGCGTAGTTATAGGCATGATATTTCCCAACCTCGACATTCTCCAGCACCGCAATCGCATCCGGCGTCAGCACCGCCAGCGAGCAATATAGAGAGATGAGGTAGGAAGCGATTGCCTTATGGTTGATGCCCATGAACCGGACGGAAAGGCCCAACCCCTGCTCGCCCTGCAATTGCGGCTGGAACAGACCGATCACGCCTTGCCTTGCCTGGCCGGTACGGATCAACAGAATATCCGTTTTGCCTTCGGTAACCGCAAGCTTGTCCGACGGGATAAGTGGAATGCCGCGCCAGGTGATGAATTGCGAGCCGAACAGCGAGACGGTGGGCGGCGGCACGCCGCGGCGCGTGCATTCGCGGCCAAAGGCCGCGATGGCGAGCGGATGAGCGAGGAAAAACCCAGGCTCCTTCCAGACTTTTACCAGCAGCTCGTCCAGATCATCCGGTGTCGGCGCTCCTGAGCGCGTGGAAATACGTTGCTCGGCCGTTGTGTTCGCCAATAGCCCGTATTCAGGATTGTTGATCAGCTCGCTTTCCTGGCGCTCTTTCACCACTTCGATGGTCAAGCGCAACTGCTCGGCAATCTGGTTATGGGGCACCGAATAAAGGTCTGAGACCCGCGTGTGAATATCGACCACGGAGTTGACCGCGCTTAAGAGTATCTCGCGCGGTGCTGGATCATAGTCGACGAAAGTTTGCGGCAGTTCACGCTCATCGCGACCCGAACAGTCAACCGTGATCGCGTCAGCATCCTTGACGCGGTTGACGCGAAAAATGCCAGCTTCCACCGGCACCCATTGCAAGCAATGCACCAGCCAGCGCGGCGTGATGCTGGACATTTGCGGGACGGTTTTGGTGGCATTGGCAAGTTGCCGCGCCGAAACGTCGCTCAGGGCGGTTGGTGACAAAGGTTGATCGCTCATTAACTTCTTTCAGAGGGCATGGTTGAGAAAGCTTCGTGGATGAAATTTCATGCGCAAACTATGCGAACAATCCGATCCGCGCAAGAGACGATGAAAATGAAAATCCCATGGATTTCTATAGAGAGTTATCTATTTCATATCGTAAGTTGAGAGACGCGCGGTTGATGCGCTCGCCCCTGTAAGCCGGTAGAGTTACGTGGCAGCGGGTAATGATTTTGAATAATACGCAAAACGCAAAGCCATGGTTTCCGCATGGCTACACACGGCGTGCATTGATCGTGAGACGCAGCGGATGGGTGACGGCGAAGCCGGTATAGACCCGGTTTCGAAGACGCTTGAATCTCACAATGGCTTCGGGGTCTCCGGTATCGTAAAACGTCTGATTGTCGATGGGGATGAGTTCGCGGCTGGTTAGACCGTCGATGCGAAATCCAATATCCGTTGAAATAACTTCAAAATTCCGCCCGTCTTCCGCTCTGAAGCGGCCTATTACTTTGTGCCGGTCTTCACCGGATAGTATAACCATTGGCGGCTTTGGCAGCCATCCGCTCGAAACTGCGACAATCTTTCGGATGCCCCCAGCAAAGCTCTCAAAAACCGCGCTCACCCCCGACTCCCGCACTGAGGTTCGATCCAAGCTAAATTGCCAACATTTTGACACCGACAACTGCCAGTATGAGTCCGAGCGATGGTTTCAGCACCCATTCGGGCGCGAATCGCGCGGCAAAATTGCCGAGGATAATTCCCGCAATGGAACCAACCAATAGCGAGCCGAGGAGCAAAAAATTGATGCAATCGAGCAGCCAATGACCCAGGCCCGCGGGCAAGGTGAGCGGCACGGCATGCGCAATGTCCGAACCAATAATTCGCAGGGTTGACAGCCGCGGGTAGAGAAAAAACAGTGCGATCGTCCCCAGCGCGCCGGCGCCGACGGATGAAAGCCACACCAGACTTCCCAAGATAAACCCGACAAGAACCGTAAGCCAGAATGACGTGTTTAGCCCGAAATCCGGATTGCGCCGGACCGCCACTGCAATGATCCTGTCCTTCAAAACCAGGGTTATCGTGCTGAGCAAGAGTGCCACGCCAAGTATGAGCGAAATCGCGGTGGCGATGCCTTTGCTCGCCACGCCAAAATACGCGATGACCAGCAGCGTCAGAATCGTAGCAGACACCGATCCCGCCGCGAGGCGCCCGACAATTTGCCAATCGACGGATTTGCCCGCGCTATGAATTGTTGTGCCTGCGACTTTGGTCACAGAGGCGAATAACAGGTCAGTCCCGACCGCGGTGGAGGGGTGGAAACCAAACAACAAGACCAGCAGCGGCGTCATCAGTGACCCGCCACCAACGCCGTCCAGCCCTACGAGCAGGCCGACAAGCAAACCCGAAATTGCATAGACCGGCTGGATGGCGACGCGCATGAGTTCCCTATGATCTTGAGTCTAACATTATCTATAAAAACTATAGACAAGATTATTTTTTGGCAAGCGTAAATAATGCGCCAGTCGTGAAATGGCATGCAGGTCCTTCCACGGGCGAATGAGCCATCGAACCAAGACTCGGACCAGGCGTTAATTACTATATTACCGATAGACATAGTTGACATCCGGCGCCGGTGACTTATAGTCTATTTCGAAACCATGTGGAACGATTGGCGCTTCGCAACCGGACAGACACTTGCTTTGGAATAATCGTGCTCGCTTTACCTTTCATTGCCTCCGACACCGCTTTGCTGCCGCTAAGAGAGCCTGAACGAACTGGCATCCTATACCCGAAACCCGCCCGGCGCCGGACCGGCTCAATTGGTGAAGCCGTTGCCGTGGCAACGCGGCCCCTTTCAAGATGAGACGGCTAGCCGGGCTTGTCGCGCTGCTGCTCGCTCTGCCGCGGTTGGCGATGGCGAGTTCGCTGAGCATCGGCATCCAGTTGGAGCCGCCGATTCTGGACCCAACTCTCAGCCCTGCCGCCTCCATCGCGGAAGTGGTCGTGCCGCAAGTGTTTCAGGGGCTGGTGCAGATCGGTCCCAACTGGATGATCCAGCCGGCGCTGGCGCTTTCCTGGCAGGTCTCGCCGGATGGTCTCACATACCGGTTTTCGCTTCGCCCCAATGTGCGGTTTCAGGATGGCACGCAATTCACCGCCGCGGATGTGCAATATTCGCTGGGGCGGGCGATCCAGCCAGGCTCGGTTAACCCGCAGGCCGACCGGCTGGGTGTTATCAGCGCGATTGACACGCCTGATCCGCTCACCGTTGTCCTGCACCTCAAACGCCCCTCCTATGGCCTGTTGCAAGTGCTCGGCTTACCGGCAGCCGTCATCGTCGCGCCAAATTCGGAGCCAAATAATCTTGTGCATCCGGTTGGGACGGGGCCGTTCAAACTCCTATCCTGGCAGCGCGGCTATCAGATCACCTTGGTCCGTAATCCGGATTATTGGGGCAAGGCGCCAAACGTTTCACAGGTGACGTATCGGGTGATCGCCGACCCGAACGCGGCTCTCGACGCTTTGCTGACCGGCGATGTGGATGCCTATGACGCATTCCCGGCCCCGGAAAGCGTGGCCCGGCTGCGGCAAGATAAGCGATTCGTCGTGGAGGAAGCGCCATCGGAGTTGAAAACCATTTTGGCGATCAATAACCGGCTGCCGCCTTTCAACAATCTGCTGGTCCGCCAGGCGCTGTCCTTCGCGATTGACCGGCAGGCCATTATCGATGCGGCGGCGTATGGACTTGGCACGCCAATTGGCAGCCATTTTTCGTCGCTGGATAAAGGTTATGTCGATCTCACAGGTGTCTACGCGTTCAACCCGGCGCGCGCGCGCGCCTTGCTGGCCCAGGCCGGGTATCCGCACGGGTTTGACACGGTCATCGTGATACCCCCGCTCGCCTATGCCGCGCGCAGCGCCGAGATTATCGCCGCCGAGTTGGCGGATGTCGGCGTGCGGGCAAAAATTCAGCAACTCGACTGGGCGCCGTGGCTAACCCAGGTATTCGGCGCGCACCAGTTCAGCCTCACCGTCGTCGCCCATGTGGAACCGATTGACTACAATATTTACGGCAATCCGCATTATTACTTTGGCTACGATAACGCGAATTATCGCGCAGTGCTGCAGCAGCTTGACACCACGGGCGACCCCGCGAAGCGCCTGGCATTGCTGGGGCAATTGCAGCGTACCATCAGCGCCGACGCGGTAAATGCGTTTTTGTTCCAATGGACGATTGCGACGATCATCAACGCCAGGGTGCAAAATTTATGGCTGTCCACGCCATTGCGGGATATTGACCCGGCAACCGCCATTGTGACCGGGGGACCCGTTGGCGGCGGCGTGGCGAGCCTGGATGCCGTGGTGCTGGGCTGGGGCATGGCGGCGCTCGCGCTTTTGGCTGCAATCCTCATTCTGTGGCGAACGGGCTGGCGGTTTGCGGCGCGGCGCGGGTTGTCGCTGCTGGCCACGCTCTTGGTTTCATCGGTGGTCATTTTTGGCGCCATGCAGATCGTGCCGGGCGATCCGGCGCGCGCGCAGCTTGGCAGCTCGGCAACGCCCGGGGCGGTGGCGGCATTACGCGCGCAACTGGGGCTGAACGCACCGCTAGCCGCCCGTTACCTCCACTGGCTGGCGGGATTGCTGCACGGGGATTTTGGCGTGAGCTGGAGTTACCATGCGCCGGTAGCGCAATTGCTGGCGCAGCGGCTTTGTCTCTCTTTGCCGCTGACCGTGTATGCCCTGTTGATTTCCACGGTTCTGGCCCTGGGTCTGGGGGTTGGTGCCGTTTATTTTCGCGGGCGCGCTTTGGGCAGCACGCTGGGTGCGGTGAGCCGGCTGGGGCTGGCGGTGCCGAATTTCTGGTTTGGCCAGTTGCTCATCGTACCGCTCGCCATTGGGTTGCACTGGTTTTCCGCCGGCGGGTTCCCCGGCTGGTCCGCAGGGCTAGGAGCTGGGCTGCGGGCTTTGACTTTGCCCGCTTTTGCTCTCGCCCTCCCACAAGCGGCGGTATTGGCGCGCGTGTTGCAGAATGAACTGCTGGAACTGGAAGACCAGGAATTTCTGCGCACGGCCCGCGCCAAGGGCTTCTCGCGCCTTGCCGTTCTGTGGCGCCACGCGCTGCCCAATGCCGCCATACCGGTGCTGACGATTCTGGGCATGCAATTTTCCTTTTTGCTGGCCGGCAGCATTCTCATTGAAAACGTATTTTTTCTCCCCGGCCTCGGGCGCTTGATCTTCCAGGCCATTGGCGACCGCGATCTCATCACGGTGCAAGCCGTGGCCATCGTGCTTGTCGCGCAGGTCGTGCTGGTCACGCTGCTGGCCGATCTCGCCGCCGCGGCGGTTGACCCGCGCTTGCGCAGGGGGACTCAGGCATGAAAAGAAACTGGCCATTATCCCTGGTAAGCGGCGCTGTTATATTTGGCGCGGTGTTGTTGCTGGTCGCACTCTCCTATGTCTGGCTGCCATGGAACCCTCTGGCGATGGATATTCCGCACCGGCTTTTGGCGCCAAGCCCGTCGCACCCATTCGGCACGGATCAATTCGGCAGGGATGTTTTTGCGAATGTGCTGGTCGGCGGGCGCATCTCATTGGCCGTGGCAGTCTCGGCCTTGGCCATCGGCCTACTGGGCGGTGTTCCCATTGGTCTGTTCGCCGCTTCGCAAGGCGGGATTGCCGATAGCCTTTTGGCGCGTTTCAATGATTTGGTTTTTGCCTTTCCCGCCTTGCTCATCGCGGCACTTATTAGCGGCGTGGCGGGGCCTGGCGCCATTGACGCGATTGCCGCGATTGGCATTTTCAACATCCCCGTCTTTGCCCGTGTCACCCGTGCCGCCGCGCGCAGCTTCTGGCAGCGCGATTATATTGCGGCCGCGATAACCAGCGGAAAAACCCGGTTTCGTATCGTCGCGGGGCATATTTTTCCCAATTTGTTGCCGGCCTTACTTATCCAGGCCGCCATCCAGGTTTCGCTCGCGATTCTGGCGGAAGCCGGGTTGGCTTATGTCGGCCTCGGCGCGCAACCGCCGGCGCCTGATTGGGGCAGAATGCTGCAATCGGCCGGCACACTCATCGATACGGCGCCATGGCTCGCGATTTTTCCCGGCATTGCCATTCTTCTCACCTCCTTCGCGCTCAGCCTCATCAGCGATGGCTTGCGTGATGTTTTGGATCCGCGCCGATGAGTTTGCTGGAGCTTGAAAATATCAGTTTAAGTCTCGGCGGCCGCGATGTGTTGCGCAATGTGTCGCTGCGCTTGAAATCCGGCGCGGCATTGGGGCTGGTGGGGGCGTCAGGTTCGGGAAAATCGCTGCTAGCGCTCTCCATCATCCGCCTCTTGCCGGCGGCATCCCGTCTCTCCGGACAAATTCGGGTCGATGGCGTTAATCTGGGACAGAAAACCAGTGCCGCGCTGGACGAAGTGCGGGGCAAGCAAATCGGCATCGTGTTTCAAGAACCGATGACCGCGCTGAACCCGGTGATGAGCATCAGTGCCCAGGTCGCCGAGGTTTTTACGCGGCATTTGCGGGTCTCACGTGCTGAAGCCAGGCGGCGTGCCGCTTTGGTTCTGGACCGGGTTGAACTGCCCGCCAGCTTGGTCGCGCAAGAACGCTACCCGAATGAATTATCTGGCGGGCAGCGGCAGCGCGTGGCCATTGCCATCGCGATTGCGCTGCAACCAAAATTGCTGATTGCCGATGAGCCGACCACGGCGCTCGATGCCATCACGCAGGCGCAAATTTTGCGCCTGCTGAGAGAGCTTGCCGCCGAAACCGGGGCCGGATTGTTGTTTATTTCGCATGATTTCGCGGCCGTCGAACAAGTAACATCCCAATTGGCGGTCATGGCGGCGGGGGAGATTGTCGAGGAGGGCAATATTGACTTGCTGCGCATCGGCGCGCGGCAGCCGGCCACCGCCGCGCTTGTTGCGGCGCAGGCTAAAAATTCGATCATCAAGGCCTGGCCGCGGCCCGCGCGCAATGCCCCGCCCCGCCTGGTCGCCGAACGCATCAGCCATTCTTATGCCGGGAAACCGGCCATCCATGATATTTCCTTCGACATTGGGTGGCATGAAAGTGTCGGGCTGATCGGCGCGTCGGGCAGTGGCAAGACAACGATTTTGCGCTGCCTGCTGGGCTTGATCCGGCCTTCCGAGGGCGAGATTTTGATCGACGGCGCCGGATTTTTTGCCGCGGACACGGCGGCAAAACGTGCTTTGCGGCGGAAAATTCAGATCGTGTTTCAAGACCCGTATAGCAGTTTTGACCCGCGCTGGCGGGTGGAGGCGTTGGTGAGCGAGCCGCTGGCGCTGGCCGATACCAAACTTACGCGGGCCAGCCGCCGCGCGCGGGTTGAGGCATTGCTGGAACTGGTTGGGCTACGGCCGGAGGATGCTAGCCGGTTTATTCATGAATTTTCAGGCGGCCAGCGCCAACGCCTAGCGATTGCCCGCGCCTTGATCGTTGAACCCGAGATCATCGTGTTTGATGAGGCGACATCCGCCTTGGACGTGCTGGTCAAGGATCAAATTCTTGACTTGTTGACCAATATAGCGGCGACACAAAAAATTTCTTATTTGTTCGTCACCCACGACCTTGCCGTGGCGCGCCGTATGACGCACCGGGTTATTGTTCTGGACCAAGGCAAGATTGTGGAGAGCGGGCCAACAGAAACAGTGATGGGCACCCCCGCGCATGACTACACGCGCCGGCTGCTAGCCGCCGCGGGTTAAATCTGGCTGATGAGCACCTCGATCGCCTGGTTCGTTACCGCTGGTTCTTCCAGCATGATCTGATGGCCGCAGCCGGGCAATAACTGCAGCGTTGCGTTTGGAAGTTGCGCGGCCAGCGCTTCCGATGCCGCCGGCGGCACCAGCCCATCCTCGGTGCCCGCCAATATCCGGATGGGAAGAGACAGGCTGGCGAGCCGGGCCGGATCAATCTCCGGCACGCCGGCAAGCAAAGCCTGCATCATGAACAGCTTATTGTTCCGCGTGGCAAGTTGTTCTTGCACGATCAGCGCCGGGTCGGCTTGGGGGCCCCAGGCCAGTTTTGCGAATTTCCGTGAAAGGATTGGCCGGAATCGTTCCAGAACCGGCAATGGCAGCCACCCGAGCCAGCCGCCGAACAAAGCCCGGCGCGACCCGCTTAAAGCGCCGATCGGCGCGGCACCTAACAGCACCACGCCATCAATCCCGGCGGGGTTTTCCAGCAACCAGGCCAAGGCCAGCCTGGCGCCAAGGGAATGCGCCACAAGAATATTTTTGGCCCGCCGGTATTTGGCAAACAAAGCATACGCATCCGCCAGCAATTCGGCACCTTGATAAGCCTCTGGCGCGCGTGGCTGTGGGCTTTTGCCATGCCCGATCGCGTCCCATGCCACCAGATTATACTGCCCAAACCGCGCCCATTGGTTGCGCCATTGCGCTTTGTTGCCGCCACCGCCATGGAGAAAAAAGATCGCGGTGTCGGCACTAGCATCATGCGTGGCAACATGCAGAGCGCGGCCGGCGTGGACTTCTTGCAACGCGCCATCCTGCGCCAAACCATCAAAGCTCATAGATATTATCTTTCAATGCGGAATTTTCCGTGCCAGTCCGGCTGTTCCCCGTCTCGGTTCCGGCTTCTTGCCTCGAACACGCCGCGCGCCACGGCGCGGGCGGTTACCAGTGTCGCGGCGAGGCACAATTCTGAAATTTCCTCGGTTTCACCACGCAAAGGGCGCGCTCCTGTTGAAATGCCAAAAATCGCATCGCCGTCGCGCGGCAGATGCGCCGGCAGCACCGCCCGCGCCACGCCATCTTGCGCCAGAATCGCCAAGCGCTTGGCAAGTGCCGGGGTCAATGCCGCGTCGGTTGCCACCAGACCGATGGTGGTGCCGCCCCAATGCGTCGGCGGTTTCATCCGCAGCCGCAAATCCGCCGCGGTGACGCGCGCGGGAACACCCAGCCCGCCAAATTCCGCGCTTTGCTCGAACGGTGCGGCCCAAAAATGCGGACCATCGCCGATAGTGACGCTGCCAACCGCGTTTACCACAATCAACGCGCCCACAATATGCCCTTGCGGCGTGCGCATGCTGGCCGAGCCAAGGCCGCCTTTTACCGTCGCGGTGGTGGCGCCGATCCCAGCGCCCACGTTACCCAAGGAAAAACCCGATTCATCCGCCGCGCGTGCCGCCGCAAAACCAAATTCCGCATAGGGGCTGTACAAACCCCACTCCTTGTCACCGCCATTCACCAGGTCATACAGGCTCGCCTGAACCACGATCGGCACGCGTGGCAGTTGAACCGGCGGCAATGCCACGAAATCCTCCCGCAAGGCAGCTTGCACGCCCGTGCTTGCATCCAACCCGTAGGTTGAGCCACCGGAGAGGACCACGGCATGAATATGATCGACCTCGTTCTCCAGATCGAGCAATGCACTTTCCCGCAAGGCTGGGGACCCGCCCAATAGGCAGGAAGCGGCAATGACCGGCTGACCGAATAGAATGGCGGTGACGCCGGAGCGCAGGCCCAGATCATCCCCCGCATGGCCGACCCGAATGCCCGCAATATCGGTCAGCAGATTTTGCAATATCGTCACGTCATGTTCATGCGGCTTGGTTTTGCGTGGGTGCGGGCGCAGGTAGTTGCGGTAACACCCGTGTCACGAATAATTCCAGGCGGCGGCTTGCCGTGGCATAATCGGTGGAAACGGTTTGTACCTGCGCGATCAATTGATTAACGCCATCCAGCCCGCCGTATGCCGAGAGCTGATCGACAATCTGGGCGGGCGATCCCCATGCCACGCCAAGCCTGCCGAGCAGTTCCGGCAGAGGCGGCGTGCTCGCCCCCGGTGGCAGGCGCGTGCTGACATAGGATAATATATCCGCCCCGACCTCCGCCTCCACGCTGGCCGCGTCAAGGCCCGGAAACACGCCGCGTACCAGTGCCACGCGCGGGGCCTGGTTTTGCGCGCCCTCGGCCCAAGCGGCACGGTAGCGGGCGATGAGCGATGCGGCATCGGATTTACCGGGTTGGCGGGGCGCGATCAACAGACCATTGCCGCGCCTTGCCACCAATTCCACCTCGCTGCGGCTCTCCCAAATCCGCTGCCGCAAGCCCAAAGCTGGTGGGTTCAAGGTTGCCGTTCCTGCGGCATGTACCGGCGCGCCCGCAAAGGCATCGATCAAGCGTGTGATCTTGCCTTCATAAAGCCGGCTGGCTCGGGTTACATCCTCGTCGAATGCCGCAAAACTCGCAGAATCGAAACCTGCGCCGAGGCCGAGTTCCAGCCGTCCGCCGGCTAGCACGTCCAGCACGGCAGCGTCCTCTGCGAGACGCAATGTACGTTCCAAAGGCAGCACTACAACGGCGGTGCCGAGTCGCAGAGTTCGAGTGGTTTTGGCGATATGTGCCAGCAAAATAAGCGGTGCTGGAAGCTGCCCGTTCTCGCCGCCAAAATGATGTTGGGCCAACCAACCGCCCCCAAGGCCCAGCGCTTCCGCATCGCGAAACAAGCATGTGACCTCGCCATAAATCGCGGGCGTGAAGGCCTGCGCATAAACGCGGTTGAGAATGCCAGCCTTGGCCGGGTTCCAGCTCATGGCGCAAACCGGCTGGCGGGACGAACCAGGCCAAGATTTTCGCGCAATGTGCCGCCCGCGTATTCAGTGCGGAACAAACCACGGCGCTGCAATTCGGGCACCACGAGATCAACGAAATCCTGCAATCCGCCAGGATAATAAGGTGCCGCGACATTGAATCCGTCGGCGGCGTAAGCGTTGAACCATGCCTCGAATTGGTCGGCGATGTCACTGGCCGTGCCGATCACCGCATTGCGACCAGACAGCCTGTTATAAAGCTGACGAACCGTGAGGGTCTCGCGCTTGGCAAGAGCGACCAAATTATCCCGCCGGCTGCCTTTATTGCCTTTCGGTACCTCCGGCAAAGGGGCATCAAAGTCCCAGCCGGATGGGTCAATGTCATCACCCAGCGTATCGGCAATGAATCTCAGCCCCACCACGGGATCAAGCAAACCCTGCATTTCATCAAAAATCTCCTCCGCCTCGGCGCGCGTGCGCCCGACATAGGGTGTGACGCCCGGCAGAATTTTAATCGCCTCCGGCGGCCGGCCAAATTTTTGCGCGCGGGTTTTGATGTCGGCGTAAAATGCCTGGGCGGGTGCAAGTTCACTATCGCCGCCGAACAACACCTCCCCAATACGCGCCGCCAGATTACGGCCATCTTCGGAAGCACCCGCCTGCACCAGAACCGGGTGCCCCTGCGGCGGCCGGGCAATGTTCAACGGCCCGCGCACCGCAAAATGCGGCCCTTTATGATTGAGCACGTGCAGGGCCTCAGGCTTGAAATACCGGCCGGATGCGGGGTTCTGAATGATCGCATCATCATCCCAGCTATCCCAGAGATCGCGCACGACATCGACGAATTCCTCGGCCCGCTTATAGCGGTCGGCATGCAAATAATGCTCATCGCGGCCAAAATTCTTTGCCTCGTCACCGACGACGGATGTGACCACATTCCAGCCTGCCCGGCCCGATGAGAGATGATCGAGCGAGGCGAATTTTCGGGCGATGTGATAAGGCTCGTTATAGCTCGTCGTCGCCGTCGCGATCAGTCCGATATTCTGGGTCACGGCGGCGAGGGCTGAGAGCAGTGTCAAAGGTTCAAAATGCTCACCGCGCGCGGTCCGGGACAAGGCTTCAAGATCCTTGCCCCAGACCGCGACAACATCGGCGATGAACAGCGCATCCAGTTTACCCCGTTCGCCGATTTCCGCGAGCTTGCGATAATCGCCTAACGCCAGGCTGCGAAACCCCGCGCCACGCGGGTGCCGCCAGGCCGCCAGGTGATGGCCGCTATTCATCACCATGGCGAGTAGTTTCAGCTTTTCACCCGGCCGGGACATCAGGCGCTCCTGGTTATTTAAAGTCGTAGCTCAGGCGAATCCCGTAGGTCGCGGGTTCCCCCTCAATGCCGACAGCATCGATGGCGCTATCAAAATAATTGTTTGACAGAAGATATTTGCGGTTGAGAACGTTGCGCGCAAATATGGTCAACTGCCAACGATATTGGCTTGGAAGCAGGCTGGCATAGAGATTGAGCAAACCGTAGGGCTTTAGATTGTAGGATGATGTTGCTGTATTCAGCAGCGAAACATACTGGTCCCGGTAGCTAAAGCTGCCCCCGACTTGGCCGGCGAATTGTGGCGTAATGTCGAAGGTTTCCGAGACATCCGCCGAATAAGTGTAGCGTGGCGCGCCGATGCCGTGGCCCGCCAGGCTTTGGGTAATCGGCACATAAACGCCATTGACTTTGGCCGAGCCGATGGTGTCGTTAAACTCATCGAACGCGCCGGCGGTCAGGCCCAGATTCTGATTGATGCGCAGGCCTGGAATGGGCAGCAGATCAAGCTCGCCTTCGGCGCCGTAGAGATGTGATTTCGGCGCGTTCACGAAAGTCCCGATATTGCCCGTTTGCGGGTTGACGCTGATGCCGAGAATTTGCTGATCGTGATAATCATAATAGAACACATCGGCGTTGATCAGAATGCGATTGTCATCGAATTCGTTCTTGGTTCCGAGTTCATAGGCGAGCAGCCGTTCCGGCTTGAACGGTTCGATGGAGAGCGCGGCATTATGCGAATTATATGTTGTAAACCCGCCGGATTTTACCCCAGCCGCCGCCGAGGTATAGAGCAGTGAGGCCGGTGTTAGTTGATAATCCAGTTCCGCCTTCCACGAGGGCAGAGTGTAGCTGGTGGATTGGCTGGCGGGGCCTGAGGCAAAGAAAACGCCGGATGCGCTACCCGAATAATCGGCCGATGAGGAGAAATCGCTGATCTTGCGATCTTCGTTTTCCAATCGCGCGCCCACCAGCACCTTCAGCTGAGAGGTTATATCGTAGCTGCCATCCGCATAGATGCTTTTGGTTTGAACATTTTGCGAATACGGCGTGTGCAGATCGAGTCCCGTAACCGGGCTGGGAGATAGCAGATCATAAAAGCCGGAATCATACACCTCGGAAAGTGACTCATGCGAGAAATACGCGCCGGCCAGCCAGCTGAACGGGTCTGTCTGTAGCGATGCAATCCGCAACTCCTCGGCTTCAACGGCGGCGCGGGTCGAGAAATAGACATCCGCAAAACCATCGGACGTGCCATCCAGCGCGTCGTATTCGCGGCGGTCGAAACGCTCCAAGCTGGTGAGGCTGGTGATTTTGACGAACGGCAAGGTGTAGGCAACCTGCAAATCCGATCCAAATCCCTGATTGTTATGGAAGGGTTTTTGAGTCTGACCGATGCCGATCTCCTGGGCAAAGCCGCTCGAAGCACCCCAGCCAGTGGCACGCACGCTGGTATCGGCGGGAATGAACTTGCCATTGGGCAGCTCACGCGGATCAAGCAAGGTAGAGCCTGTTCCGTCGGACTGATCACGATCCCAGTGTAGGTTAAGTTCGACAGAGAGATTGCTCGCCGCATCCCAGTCAATAATGCCGCGCAGTCCCTTTGTGTCGTTATTGCCCAAGGTCTGCCCGTTGCCGCGGTTATACTGCCAGGCGCCGCCCTGGTTGGTGTCGGCGGCGAGACGGATCCGGACATTATTGGCAACCGGGCCTGAGACATAGGCTTCGGCGATGGTATTGCCATAGCTGCCCGTTTCCACCGAGCCGCCATAGGTGAGATGATCCGTCGGCTTGTTAGTGATGACGTTGATCGCGCCGGCGGTTGTGTTGCGGCCATAGAGCGTGCCTTGCGGCCCGCGCAATACCTCAACGCGTTGCACATCGTAGAGCTGCCCTTGCGTCATCGACGGGATGGGATAGGCGACATCGTTAATGTAAAACCCGACGACCGGCGCGTTATTGGACCCATAATCATTGAAATCCGTCCCAACGCCGCGAATCGCGAAGGATGGCTGGCCAGTGCCGAATTGCGACGAGACTTGCAGATTCGGGACGTAATATTCCAGGCCGTTGACCTTGCGCACGCCATTCTCGGTGATCTGTTTGCCGGAAACCGTCGTGATCGAAATGCCAACTTTTTGCGATTGCTGGGCACGCCGCTGTGCGACGACCACAACCGGCTGAAGCTGAGAGGCGATAAACGGCGTGCTGGTATCCGCTGCCAGCGCGGGCGATGCGAGCGCGGTGGTCAGCAGCAAAGCCCCAGCAAGAGACATGAGGGTAGATGCCGTCCCGATAAACGGCGCGGAGTTTGTATTCATGTACCTGATCCTGTTGTCGAAAGTTTATTATAATTTTCTATAAACCTATAAAACAGACAAAACAAGTAGGATTAAGAAAAATTTTCTTAGCTATGTCCGTTTTATTTTGAAAAGGAGGAAATTTTTTCGTAAAAATGTCGTTAATAATAATCATTTATGCAGCCGCGTTGCAAAGCAGCCGCAAATCTGTGGGCCAGATGGCTTGCAAGCTTGCGCCAATAACCCTATTCAATAAGTAGGAAACTTGAGTTTCGTTTCGTCAAACCAGCCACCTTACCAAAACCTCGCAGAGACCCTGACATGAGCCTGACGGATACATCGACTGGCGCGCTGGAAACTTTACTGCAAGACTATCTTGGCTGGGCAGGTGATCCCGTCGCTACTCTGAAAGCCGCCGTCACGACCGAGCCGGATTTTCTCTTGGGGCATACAACCCTGGCCGCCTTGCACAGCCTGGGCAGCATTCCCGGTAGTGCCAAGCCGATTAAACGCGCGCTCGCCGCCGCCAACGCCCTCGCCGAATCGGCGACGCCACGGGAGCATCTGCATCTTGCGGCCGCCAATGCGTGGGCCGCCGGCGACATTGAAGAGGCTGCCAGCCATTGGGAAGCCGCCCTTGAATTGGATCCACGCGATTTACTGGCGCTCCGGTTGGCGCATGACACGCATTTTTTCCTGGGTGCGGCGGATAAGTTGCGGGACGTGCCGCGCAAAGTCCTGCCCGCTTACCAGAACGATCCGGCGCGCGGCTTTGTGCTGGGAATGGCGGCGTTCGGCCTGGAAGAAACGGGCGCCTATTCCGAGGCGGAACGTGCCGGCCGGGAGGCGGTTGAACTCAACCCAGCCGATTCCTGGGCGATCCATGCTGTCGCGCATGTATTGGAGATGCAGGACCGCGCCGATGAAGGGATCGCCTGGCTGCGCCGGCTGGAATCACATTGGGCGCCGGCTTCTGGACTTGCGGTCCATCAATGGTGGCATGCAAGCCTCTATCTCATCGAGCTTGGCCGGCTGTATGAGGTGCTGGACATATATGACACCTCGATCCGGCCGGCGGCGCAATCCCAGATACTTGATCTGGTTGACGCGGCCGCCTTGCTCTGGCGGCTGCAACTCCTCGGCGTGGATCTTGGCGATCGGTGGCGGGAATTAACGCCATTCTGGCGCCGCTATGCCGAGGATCATGTGCTGGCGTTCAACGACATTCATATTGCCCTAACATTCGCCAGCGCCGGTGACGATGAAGCGGCCGCGGCGGTGGAGACGTCTTTGGCAGAGTATGCCGGCCGGGAAACCGGAACAAATGCACATATCAGCAACGAACTCGGCCTGCCGGTGATCCGTGCCCTGCGCGCTTTTCAGAATGGCGACCATCAACAAACCGTCACCATTCTGAACCCGATCTTTAAGCGCTTGGCACCGGTTGGCGGCAGCAATGCGCAACGTGATCTTATCATCCAGACTCTGGGGCTGGCCGCCTTCAGGTCAGGCGCGGGTGACGTCGCCCGCTCCGTCGTCGCGGAACGGCGCCGCCTGAAAGCCGGGACCCCACGCGCCTGGGTTGGCGTGCCGCTCCTTAATAATTTGCCCGTTTAACCGCTCAGCCTGGCGCTTCCAATGGAAGGCTCAAGCCAAGCTTGAGAATGTTCAACACGACATTCGTGTTCATGCGCCGTATCTGCGGGGTATGCGCCATAAGGCGCGCGGACAGCGCGTCAAAAGCCTCCACATCCTCCGCGACGATGATCAAAATAACATCCACGAGGCCCGTGACATAATAGGCTTGCTGGATTTCCGGCTGTTTTTCCGCCCATCGACGAAAACTGGCAAGTGCCGCGTAATTGTCCCGCTCTATTTCCAGCCCAACAATAAAGGTCATCAAACTGCCCATGGCCGCGCGGTCCAGCACGGCAATTTCGGCGGCGATAATACCGTCCTGGCGGAGACGCTTGATGCGCCGTTGCACGGCCGACCCGGATAAACCAATCCGCTCGGCCAGAGTTTCGGCCTTCATCTGACAATCTGTTTGCAGCAGGCTTAGTATTTTGCGGGGCCGCGGAACTATATCGTTGGCGGTGGCATATTTGCTTACGCCAACGCATTGCCATGCTCGCTGGTATGGGCAGCATTTGGCGAGGCCAACGGTGCTGGATCGGCCCGTGAAATGCGCACGCGCATCGCGAAGTATAAGAAGATCGATCCAAGCGACCGCAGCGATTTTACCATCGGTTGCCGAATTCTGACCCAACCGTTCTTCTTTGAGGAAAGAGATTGGATTCCGGTGCCAGCAAGCTGGTCGAAAAACATCGTGTCCTTCAAAACGTACAACACCGGAGATTCCGAAGGGCTTGCACTTTGGAATACCATCTACGACCGGCTGAATGCTCAACCGCTACCGAGCGGCGTGGGGCGTGGAATGTCGGAAGAGGCCGCGCGGTTTGGCGAGCCGTATTTGATCCAGCCCCGTCTCGGCCAAGGCGCATTTCGTGTTCTGGTGACGGATATTTGTCGGCGCCGTTGTGCGGTGACGCTGGAAAAGAGGCTACCAGCCCTCGAAGCCGCGCATATAAGGCCGTACGGGGATGGCGGCGCCCATGACGCGAGGAACGGGTTGCTGCTCCGGCGGGATATCCATAGCCTGTTTGATGCTGGATATGTGACTGTGACACCAGACCTGCGCTTTGAAGTGAGTCGGCGCATCCGCGAAGAGTTTGATAACGGGAAGCATTACTACGCGCTGCAAGGCCAGCGGATTGAATTGCCCGACCAAGTTAGGCAGCGCCCGGACCCGAGTCTGCTGACCTGGCATAACGAAAATTGCTTTCGAGGTTGAGGCCGGGACGGGACGCGTTCGATAATTGCGGTAGTCACCTTCAGGCAGTTGTTGGCGGCAGATCGAGCGGTTTGCCCTGGTAGGGCGTTACATCGATTTCCGCTGCCCGCTTTCGCGTCTGGGCAATGTCGTAGCTGTTCTGCATCCGCATGAGCGTGTCCATCGAAACGCCGAATGCTTTTTCCATGCGCAACGCCATTTCCGGGGATAGGTGCGCGCGCTCGTTGAGAAGCGTTGAAAGCGTAGCCCGCGTTACGCCCAGCACCTCTGCCGCCGCCGTTACGGACAGGCTCAGCGGTTCGATGATCTCATGCTTGATGAACCCGCCGGGATGGGCTGGGGTCTTCAAGCGAATGCCGGTGCTCATACTCATAGCCACCTCCTAGTGGTAATCCTCGTAATCGAGGTCGATAATCTCAATCTCGTCATGGTCGATCCGGAACGTTATTTGCCAGTTTTTGGTAACGAACAGGCTCCAGGTGCCCTTTCGGCCGCCGGTCAACAGATGCGCCTTCCAGCTCGGCACCATGCGCAGCTCGTCTTCCTTCTCCATGTCCTGGAGGAAGGAAATCATGC
>Ga0209611_10004806_pt1 | contig 22961 bp, 18 predicted proteins | sample S1TSphgellanicum_3_FD_187693 | JGI IMG/M metagenome (GOLD analysis project Ga0209611, IMG submission 187693) | Host-associated microbial communities from peat moss isolated from Minnesota, USA - S1T2_Fc - Sphagnum magellanicum MG (SPAdes) (version 2) | ecosystem: Host-associated > Plants > Peat... | reverse complement strand
GGCTAGCATCAAGGAGTTGCTCACTTGGAAGGGTGCTTCGGTACCCATTCGACAATAGCTTCTCAAGTCTTGTCGATTGTAGGTTCAGGCATAAGCTGCCTTTGTAGCTTTTGTCCGTTTGATCCAATGATCATGTGGCACCATCTAGCTAACATTCTTGATAGGCATTACTTGCATGGAAAGGGCTAGGTTGGTAAAGGGCAATGATGATGATGATGATTATTATTATTATTATTTCCATACAAAGATGTTTTTTTGGGTGGGTGGTGATTAGCTTCAAAATATTAAAGCAATGGGTGTAGCATAGAGTAAACATGAATGAAAACTTGCTGAATTATATTTCAAGTGAACACAACAAGAAGGGATGAAATGGAATGGAAGAAGAAATGAACTAAGTCCTAACTTGCTATAGAATTGCCAACGATTTTGGGAGCTTGGAACCACATGACCTTTCAACACTTCACTTGCATCAAAAAAAAGAAAAAGAGGAAAAAAAAAAGAAAATTATGGAAATTAAAGCCCAAATCACTACTAAGATTTATCACAAAGTCACATAGATTCAATTACAATAAGCCCCCTTTATGATCACGCCCATTTTAGTCACGTTCTTGTTTGTGTCACATATTTTTTTTTAAACCATCTGTTGTAGTAAAAAAAACCATTATTTATAATCATTATCACACTCATTAATATCACAAAAAATTTAGAAATTTTTCTTCGTAAATGTGACTATAATAAGAGAAATTTAGAACAAATATTAGGATTTTGTAAATTCTAGTTCCCTTTGGCAATGCTAGTATTGTTTTTTATTCAAATTGTGCAAACTAATAATAATGGATCTAGTTGAAGAGAAAATAAAAAGCAACTTTCTAATGCAAACAAGCATAAGATATGTGAGCTTGTCCAAAAAACAGAAAATCTTAATTAAAAAAATATAGTTAACAAAATACACAAGCTAATAGTTAAAGAGCTCAAACTCAATGTGACATTAAAATAGGCAGAAATCGCGCCTTTCTTCTAGTCTAAGAATGCATAGTAGAGCTTAGAATAACCCACATAAGAAATTTAAACAATTGACACCTTTATTCTAACATAAAAGGGCTGTTTTGTAAAAAAAATCCTTATAGTAACAATCTTGTAAAGGGTTATATGGAATGTGACTATACACATTTAAATCACAATTCATTAGTGTCACAAAAAAAAGAAAAAGAAAAAGAAAATTTATCACCAAGGGCATGATTATAAAGGAGGTTTGCTATAGTTATATGAATAGTTGCCCTCTACCAGTTCTAATGGAACATACATCAGAATGGCATGTTCCATAGACTCCGAAAATTCAAAGTTCAATTTCAAAACATTTGTCATCCCAAAATTTACAGCACCATAACTTTGGAAAAAGGCAATTGATTTTCATATTATTAACCCATAAGAAAGAAGTTTGGGCATATTCTTTTACACTGGATAAAGCCTTTTGAGGAGGGCCATCATCAATCAAAATTTGTGGCACCCCTGAGGGCGGCAGGCCCCTTATTTTGATAATGCCCTCATCCTAGTGTTTATCCTATACTTTTAAAATTAAAAAAATTTGGTCGTTTAGTTTTGAAATTATTAGAGGACTGCAATTGGACGTTCTATATATGTAGGGTAATGGCCTGGCCGCACGGCATTATCCAGGGTGATAATCAAGGATAATTGGGCTCAAGTGTTTCAAGGGCCTGAGTTGCACCCCTCATTTGATGCTTCATCCCCTCCTGGCTTTTGTTCGCGAAGTCATGAAATTTTATTAAATAAGGGTATGAAATACTGAGACTCAGCATTAAATGCACCAGGCTCGAGAACATGTATAGTTACAGTACACATAGCAGCAGCAGTGATTGGTTGAAAGCGTTCAGGAAAAGAAAGGACAGGCCAAACTCAGTTTAGCACCAAGTTTGGTCACATAAGGGATGAGATTTCAAAAAACAGGAAAAAAAAAGTACACTGGGCTTCAACGGGGTATGAAACTCAGTTTAGCACCAAAATTTGATTCCCTCACATGTCCTCATTCGTTTGGGTGACAACCTCACAATGTACAACAATAACTTACCAGTTACAACCAGAGCTTTTGGACGAGTCCAACCATTGACCACCTTCACACATCTTGTGTGAGTGTTATCTTGGTGGCAGGTGTACGTATGTCAAATCATATTATTTATTGTCAAAAACCATTTTAATGTGTGAAGTTGGAAACGGACAATTAATCTATATACGTAAACTATTTTATGATGCCAAGAATCAAAAGCATCTATTATCATAATGTTGGTGTGTGTGATTTGGTGCATGTTCAATTTACACATGAAATTATTTTATACGTTTTATATGTAAAAGCATTGTCAACTAAGAATAAACCAATCCACCTTTGAGTTAAATGGTTGTCGCAATCCAACAAAGCTGCAATAAAAAATACAAAAAGGAACCAAATTATGTCCTCTACCATGAAGTGCAATAGTGTGTTCTACCCGCCCTTGTTCTTATGCCCTCAAATCACCTGAAAGGCAAATGGCGTGGGAGGGGGGGGGGTTTGGGTGGGTGTGTGGGAAGAGGCCTCCCTTCCCTTCCCTTATTCTGAAGATTTGATGTGTTTGGGTCGCTAGTTTGACTATGAACAACAAACTTGGAGACATCTTTGCATGTATGCCAACCTTTTTTTCTTTTTAATGTAATCTTTTGGGATGATTTCTACTTTCAAAGTCCACACATGTGAAGGCATAAGATCCCCAAAGACCACATTTTAGGTCACAAAGGGAATAGTGTTGAATGAAAACAATTGTTATTTGGCAGTTGTTTTCAACATCCCACTTTCTTTAGTCTTTTGACCCCTTTCTTGGTGATCAAGTCACCCATACCTATAGCAAAAGAAAGTCCGGTGGTGACGAGGGACGAGGCATGTGTTCCCCTTCTAAGAATAAATATGTAAGCTCATGTTCAAAACTAAAAAAAGAAATTATCTTGGAAAATTTGTTCAAAATCTACAAAACTTCACAATTTTTTGATCTGTTAATTGTAAATGAAAATTACTCCAAAAAAAATAAAACCAATGTAATTTCAATGCAATTTTAGGTTTTTAAAAAAAATGGCTATTTCTGATTTCTTATCATAGTATAATTATAGTTTCATAACATTTGTATGAAAGGTAATTTTAATTCCAAAATTTTCTTCAAAAAAATGGAGAAATAGCTCTTGAGAGCTTTGGAGTTCCTAAGGTCGTTTAATAATTAGGGGGCAGTGGGTAACCTAGCCTTGACCGGGGTCTTAACTGACTATAGTTGCGACTGGTGACTACCCGTGAGGTCAGCTGAGTCAGGGAAAGTGACCGGTGGAGGCGGTCATCCGAGTTTGTTAGGAGGCTTGTCTGTTGTTTGACTTGCAGTCAAACGGTGAGTGACCGGTAGAGGAGGTCATCCGAGTCTGTTGGGTACGGAATTAGCAGTGTCTGTTTGACCTGTGGTCAACGGGCGGGTGGGCGAGGGGACGGCCCACCCAAAAAGCGGGTCATGCGTCAAGTCTGCCCAAAGAGAGGGTCGCCAGTCTTGGCCAAAAGGCGAAACCCCTCTCAGGTCCAACACGCCCTTTTTGAAAACGGCCAGCATGCGCGGGGTAGAATTGGTGGCGAAACATGGCGAAACAACAAATGGGGTCACTAAAGTTACCAACTTCTCAAAATTTTGGTCAAATTGGCAAGTAGTACCTCATCTTTTTTCCTTTTCATTTTTCAAAATTGAACCCTAAAAACTGAAAGCACCTTAACTTGCTTCTTACCTTCCTACCATTGTCTGAGTTTGGTACCAATTTTAGGCTGAAATTTTAGTCTTAAAAGTTAGGCCACATTGAGAAAAAAAAGAGAAAGTTGCAATTTGCAAAAGGCAAAAACAAAAAGCTCGATTGATGCTAATTGGAGTGGATCCAAGCTTGACCTCAAAACCTTAGGTTTAGTCATAGCTTTCCGGAGGTGGACTCTCTTCTTTAGGTCTTTGTGGCATTTGTTATCTTCAAAGGCCAACAACCATCCCAAGACCATCTTAAGACCTAACTTAAGTGCATTTGAGTCACTAGAGTAATAAGCTTTTGAAATGGAATGACTCATGTGCTGAATGTTGTTGGTGGGTGGATCAAGTGAACCTAGGTTCACTTCTTCATGTGGCTTGTTATTGTATGAGTTTTTGTGAGCCAACAAACAAGTGAATGTTGTGGAAATAAGGAAATATTGCTTGACCATAAGTCTTGTGAAATCCTCCCTCAACTTCATCACCATGGGTGGTGGTGACACCAACTAAATGATTACACATGGATGAAAAAATGGATCAATCTAGTTCACAAGTCAAAAAAGTTTTTAAAAAAAAAGCGTGTAGGTATGAAGCATTTGTTGTAAAAGGAGTAAAAATGGTGGGGCACACTTGCCTTTGGAGACATGTTTTTGGTGCATGCAAAGCTACTACACCCAAATGATATGGGGCATGCTAATGAATAGTTGTTGAACTAATGAATAATGGGTCGTCTATCTTTTAGACGAACCCTTTACAATACATGGCCTCCTTTTAGTTAAAACTTCAAATTGAAGAAATTCTTTTGGAAAACTTCCCAAGATTACACACTAAATGGGGACTCCATAAATTTGAAACACAAACATCAATTGTTACTTGCTCATATTATAAAATTTGAAATTAGATTAGATGTGAGTTCATTTTTGTGTCCAAGCATTTGATCTCCCCCATTAGAAGCCCATGGTGAGGTTGACACATGTAATACTGGTTAATGGCTAATAAAATCTCAAAATAAGCTTGAAAACCTTGCATGGAACTTTGAAGTGTAAGTTACAAGGGCTGCCAAACTGGAGAGTTCTTGCAAATTGTGCCTCTTAATTTTAAGGTTCCCTAGATGAACAAAGCCAAAAGATTTTTTTTCCTTAATCTTTTAAACCAAAAAATAAAAATGCTTGGATACCTTTTTTTGGGGGAGGGGGGGGGTGCAAAATCTCTAAAAAGCTCATTCAACTAGCCACTCATAAGTCATGACTCTTAAGAGAAAAAAGAGCCAAAAGTCTGAGTTAGCTTTTAGAGATTCCAAATGCACAAAAATAACTGCATAATTTAGTTGTGACCCCACACAGACGCAAAGACATCACCCTAAAAAAAACAAGCCTTACAAATAAAGTGTTGCCTTAATTGATTTCTTTTTGGGGAAGTGTGGGGGCTTTTTTGCCAAAACTCTTTCCATTCCCCTTTGTGGGTTGGTCGTTGCCCACTTTGTTTGACCAGGACATGAAGCATCAAGGCCAGAGTCAGTGGTTTATTTTTTTTCTCATACATTAAATTAAATTAAATTAAAATATCAGTTTTCTGATGTAATATAGTTAGCCATGACCCCAAACAAGATTTAGGCAAAATTGGTGGAAATTTTGAAAGAAATCTGTTGTTTGAATCCAGTGATTTGTTTGGGCAAAATTTTGTGAAATTTTAATCTGAAAATTTTGATTTCAACCTAAATGGCCCAAATGTGCCAGATTTTGAGGGAAAAAAAAACTCCAAATTATCAGGTTTTTATAGGTAATAAGGTTCTACTAGGTAATCAAGGAAATAGAAGGATCATTAAGTTTTAATTTTATTTTTTCATATCTAATTGATAGCCAAATTTTTCTCACAGTTTCTTCTTGATGATCGTCACTTTTGGCCACATCACAAAAGTGAAATTAAGAAAATAAAATTTAATAAATTTTTTAAAAAAACGGGTCAGAACTGTAGTAAATCTGCCTAAAAAAAAAGCCTCAAAAACAAATAAGTGTTTCAAAATATGGCATATACACAGGGAATTTGTGAAAAAATATTTTCTTTATTCTTTTTTTTTGGGGGGGGAGGGTTTCAAAATTTTGCAAAAAAAATTCATACAAAAAAAAAAACTCTTGTCCGAGTGTTACCAAGACATGAAATAGGGCACTTTTTTTTCAGCAGGACATGAACCATCAAGGTCAGACTGTGTCACAAGGACATGAAACATCAGGGTCAGAGGGGGTCACCCTTCACATGAGACCTCTGGTCAGAGTAAGGTTGTGACAAGTGTTGAATTGGTATACCTAATCTTATATATTAATTCACTACGTTTGTCAGTCTGTTTGACGGGGGTTTTGTCAGTCTGTTTGACGAGGGTTTTAAGGGGGTTGGGGAGGGAGAGGTCGGTGAAACAGCGGGCGACTGGTGTCAGTCTGTGACAGGGTTGGATCACCACGGTTTTCGTGTACAAACTATCTTCACAAAGCATTGCAGCCGTCTGAAGGGTAGGAATGACAATCGGATCGCATCCCTCTCCCATCGCACCAGAGGCGGATATAAAAACCTTCCCTGCCCCCCTCCCCCCCCTCACCCACTACTAAAAGAACTGACGATTATATAAAGGAGCGTGTTTTTGAAAATTTCCAAAATTTTCAAGAACCAAGGTTCAAAATGTCAGAACCGAGGTTTTGGGTTTTCTCACGTCGGGTAAAGGAATAAATACCCGGACTGATAATCTCAAGGTACACACGGTTGGTTCTGATACCCGCACAATGTCGGTCGAGACCACTGCACGTTCGAGGTGACTGGAGTGGCATAGTCACAAATGTCCGAAGGTCACGGGTACCACTAGTATCAAATAGTCTTTGACGGCCACAGTGAACCTGCACCCAACCAATGCACCATGAAGGATGAATGGCAAGTGGTTAGGAAACAGTTTTCTGCTGGGTTCCAGTTCCTTATCTAACCATGGTGGTTAACTCAGTTGCTTTGTTGATTTTTTTTTCCTACCTACCTACCTACCTACTAACAACCCTCAAGCAGGTTGTTATCAGGCAGGTAGTAAAAACAAGCCTTTACCTATGTATAAACCATCTACTTACCTAGTAATTACCTATTCTCCTACCTCCTATATACCATGACACTAACTAGTAGGGGTAAGCATGACACTAACTAGTAGGGGTGGGTGGATGAGTCAGACCAGAGTGGTGAGTGTGTGCTGGGTTTTGGTCACTTAGTTCTGCTGCTGTAGGTAGATTTTGGGAACTTGCAGGGAAAAAAATCTGCCAAAAACGAAGTTTTCACCATCTATTCATTCAAGCAGGATGACTACTACTTCTGGTGTGAAGAAGAGAAGGAAAAGAGGAGAGAAAGGCAAGGCAAGGCAAGGCAAGGGAAGGGAAGGAAAAGAGAGATTCGTCTTCTTCAACTGTGTGTGATGCTGTTGCATGATTGATGTGCATTTTGTTCTTTGTTGTGTTTTTTTTGGGGAAGAGAATGAAAAGAAGTCGTGTTGGTGCACATTTGTTGTTACCAAAACTGTGAGTTTTGTGTTTGTTGTTGTGTTGTGTCTTTCTTTGTTTCCCCCCACTTTTTTTTCCTCTTGAAACTCAGTTAGAGAGAAATAAAATAAGAACCCAGAAGTCCTTCTCCTCCTCCCTCTCCTTGTCTCTCTCTTCGGGTATCTCTCTCTAACCCATTTGTGCTTTTTTCTGGAATTGGTGTTTTTCTGTTTGCTTGCACAAGGGTGTTGCAAAAGAGAGAGTTTTTGTTTTTGTTTTTGTTGTTGTTGTTTGTTTGTTCGTTTGGTTTTGTGGTTTTTTAAGTGATGGGTGTTTTGGTTTCTTTCTCATGTGGGCAGAGAGTGGAAGCAGACTGTTGATGGCGGCTTTACATTCGCAGCTTCTTCCTGGGATTAGCGTAGGCAGCAGCTGCTCTTCTGACAACAAATTCAGCCTCAGGAACAGCAACAACAATAAGGGTGGGCTTGTTGAAGGGGCTGCTACTGCTGCTGTGTCACAGACCTGGTTCACTGGCAGTGTCTCTGAGCATTGGCACGCGGATGCATTCCGGTTGTTTTCTAGGTATGTATGTGGTTTTGTTTTCCCTTCTTCCTATTGTTCTATTTGCTACTGTTGTGTTCTTTAGTTTTTTGTCCTAAGTTTACTACCAATTGATGAAGACTTCAAAGCCATTTGCAATGAGAGAGTTTCAGAATTCAACCGGTTTTAGTGGTTTCGTTTTCCTTCTTCCTATGTGTTCTTTAGTTTTTCTCCAAAGTTTACTAACAAATGATGAACACTTCAAAGCCATTGGCAATGAGAGAGTTTCGGAATTCAACTGGTTTCAGTGGTTTTTAGCAAAATCAAGGGTTCCTCAGATGCTGAGTTTTGAGAGTTTACCTGAATCAGTCTTTTCACAAGCTTATTCGAAGCAATTTCCAGGATTAGGTTGTCAAAGGTAACACTAGCATCAAGCCAAGAATTCTTGCAGTTTAATTCACTGCCCTTACAACCCTTGCAATTTGGGATTGCAAGTGGTATCAAGGATATACCAGGCATCAAACCAAAAGTCCTTGCAGTTTGATTCACTGCCCTTGCAAGTCCTGCTATTGTGGGATTGCAGGTGCACATCTGAATGAAGGCTGTAGCTTTTGAAGGTGAAGATTTATTCATACTTGCTAATGGACACCCAATAATACAGTTTCTTGTTTCCAAGACAAAGAAAGGGGTTTTTCACATTGTGAGCTTTCTTTTTAGTGCAGGCAAGCAGTGGAAAAATCTCAAAGTTTGAGAGTTTTGAAAAGAGCTGCAACCATGACAGTAGTGGCGAGCACTAATGGCACTAATGGGGCAGCAGTGCATGTGGACACCACAATAAGTCCAAGAGTCGCAGCTCTCAAACCTTCAAAAACAATGGCCATTGCAGACAAAGCAACTGCTTTGGTTCAAGCTGGTGTTCCTGTCATTAGGTTGGCTGCAGGTGAACCTGATTTTGACACTCCTGGGCCTATTGTGGAGGTAAAAGTTTGATCTCAAGACAACTCTTGCCAAACAATTCAAGCTTTTAGAAGTGAAAAATCTGGAAGGATCAATGTCCAGGCCTCATGGATTTGAAATTTTTTGGGAGTTTTTTGCAGGCAGCGGTTGAGGCCCTTCGACAGGGCTTCACACGCTACACTCCAAATGCAGGCACCCTTGAGATCCGCCAAGCCATTTGCCACAAACTCAAAGGTGTGCTTCACAATTCACCTTCAACTGAACTACTGCAGATGGATGCTGATGGGGTTCACTCAGTACACATCAACAAGAGATTTGAACACAGTTCTAGGTGGGAAAGAAACTCTCTAATGTGGGCACCTGGCTGTGCTTTGCAGAGGAGAATGGTTTGTCCTACACACCCGATGAAATTCTGGTCAGCAATGGTGCAAAACAAAGTGTCATGCAGGCTGTAGTAGCAGTGTGCTCTCCCGGTGATGAGGTAGGATTGTAAAATGAAGCTCGTGTTTGTTTCAGCCAATCTTCCTTCCAAACAAGAGGAGGCACCACTCACTGTCTTGATGTGTGGCCAACAGGTTATAGTTCCATCGCCATTTTGGGTGAGCTATCCAGAGATTGCTCGTTTGGCAGATGCAACACCTGTCATTGTGCAGACCTCAATCACTGACAACTTTATACTCAAGCCGGAGTCACTATCTGCTGTCTTGAATGAGAAATCAAGAGTCCTAATCTTGTGTTCGCCATCAAATCCAACAGGAGCTGTCTACCCTCGCAAAACTTTGGAAACCATTGCTGCCATTGTCGCCAAACACCCCAGATTGCTTGTAAGCTTGTCACCATTGCCATTAAATTGGTGGTTCCTCACTCTTAGAGTTGAGGGATAGAGTTTGAGGGAGGAGCATATGTAGTACGAAGGTCTTCTCTGGATGTTGATATGTGTTTTATAGGACTAGAGGAAGCTCTTCATACCTGAAAGTACTTGTGTTGTATTTTAGGTTAGATTTCCTCTGCTCATTTCAGGGGGTTTACATCCTTAGGAGTGTTTTTTTTGGTAACTGCAGGTGATTTCAGATGAAATCTATGAGCACATTATTTACTCACCAGCCCGTCACACCAGCTTTGCATCATTACCAGGCATGTGGGAACGCACGTTCACTGTCAATGGCTTCTCCAAGGTAAGACCATTTCTTGCCCTTTGTATCAGCAATCAGTCTTTCAAGTTTCAAGGTTCAAATGGGCACAACAACACACGGTGCATCTTTGTGCTTGCAAATGGTTCTTTCAGTGCTTTGCATGTGAAGAGCTTGACAAAGTTTCCCTTGGGGGGATTCATGGCAGGCGTTTGCGATGACAGGATGGCGATTGGGTTACGTAGCAGCTCCAAAGCACTTTGTGGTGGCTTGCAATAGAATCCAAAGCCAAGTAGGTGATGTAATTCAAAGATGCTTGCCTTTGTCTCTAAATCCTTTACTTGACTGCATATTTTTGTGTGGAGATATGACTTCTTGTTGCTGTTTGTGACTGGGGTTGGTCTTTTAGTCAACATCTGGAGCAAGCAGCATCTCACAGAAGGCAGGTGTCGCTGCTTTGGGTCTGGGCTATGCTGGAGGAGAAGCAGTGGCAACCATGGTGAAGGCTTTCCAGGAGCGAAGAGACTTTTTGGTACAACGCTTGCAAGCATTGGATGGTGTCAAACTGTCTGTTCCTGAGGTAAATCTCCTAATGAGATGTTTGTGGACCCTCTCATGTACTTGACTGAAATTCCCATCCCCAAGAAACAGTATAATAGAGAGGATCATGTTATGCAGTAGCAGTATCATCTGCTGGGCTGCTAACTTTGGATGTCCATGGGTTTGCAGGGAGCCTTTTACTTGTTCCCCGACTTCAGTGCCTACTATGGGACAGAAGTGGAAGGCTTTGGGAAGATTCATGATGCTGAAACCTTGTGTCGTTTTTTCTTGGAGAGAGCCAAGGTAACTCAGACATCTTCCAATTGCCCACAACTTGTTCAAGCTGCTGGTTGTGAAGCAGAGCTTGAGCTTAGAGATGGTCACCTTCTGCCAGGTGCTGCTGCAGCAGTTTTGGGTTTCCTGACATTTTGGGTTGAGTATTTAGGTTTTCAGGGGTCTTGAGATTTAAGGATTCTGGCTTCATGTGAGACATCCTTGTGGCAAAAGCCTAAACCTAAGTGCTCAACCCAAAATGATCAACATTGTGTTAGGGTTCAAAGCATTTGGTTGAGCATTTTCTAAGATCAACAATTTGTGCTGCTGCTGCTGCAATTCTGATTGTTCCAGGTTGCGCTTGTCCCGGGTGATGCATTTGGAAATGGGTCTTGTGTTCGCATCTCTTATGCAGCATCGATGGAGGAACTTACAACAGCTATTGAAAGCATAGAGTCTGTCATGCCTTTACTCAAACCTGCCACTGCTCTCTCCAAGTAAATACAAAAAAGGTACAAATTCACCATTAACCATATGTTGAAATAACCTAGAACAATTGGGTATTAGAGTTCAGGGTTAGGGATTATGGTGTAGTTTGTTTCTCCCTCGATTAGAGTTGGTCCTTTATAATAACCTTAAGCTGTCTAGACAACAGCTGTCCTGAGTAGGTAGGAGACATCCATTTTGTGCTGAAGTCATTTTTCTTCTGTGAACACAATTGTTGTGGAACGTCACAATTGTGAACTTCATCTGCCCAATATCAGTCTCAATAAAAGGACATTCGTACTCATTGATTTTCTTACATTTAGGATTCATCTTATTGCAAAATTGGAAATTGCTCTGTTCTTTCTTGCTGGTGTCTGATATCAATGGGCACAATGGCTCTCATATTCCCAATGCTTCAGTCATCTTGATGCATCTTGGTACCAAGCTTGGAGTCATCTTCATGTACCATGGCAACTTCTGGCTGGTAAGTTTATTGGGTGCAAGATTGCTTTCATGATCTCCAAGCTTGCATTTTGTGAAAACAAGCTCTGAATTGCAATAGTGGATTTCTTTCATCAAGTACCGAGCCAGTTTCTTTTCCCAATCAACTCCAAACCTTTTGAAATGATTTCAATTCTCCATCCTCTCAGCAAATCTAGTGGAAAACCACAGGGAGCACAGATGGTTGCTGGTTTGTGGTGATGAAGTGGGGCTCAGCAAGGAGCATCCATTGCAGTTCCGCTTTTAATGTACTTTTTGCCTTGAATCTGAATTCAATCACACTGATGGACTTTCTTCATGAAGCTTGTAAATTTGGAGTATGATCTTAATGTGTTTCTGTAGAAAGTCATGTCATTACGAAGGGCTAAGCCCTTTGGTACTGAGAATGTGAGGGTTGATCGGGTGACATTTACCACTCATATCCTGGATGACCTGGGTAAGGAGCAGGAGCTTGATAGAGTTGGTGGTGATCAGTCCAAAACTGAGGCTGGTTTTGATTTTGGTTCTGTTGTTGATCTTGATAAGTGCTGCCCATGTTACCATCAGTCCAAGGATCACCCATTGATGTATTTTGTGTCAGTTCTTGGTACTGTGTCTGCTGGTAATACTCCTCAGGCTGTTGCAAGCTGTAGGTGGCTTGTGGTGGATACTGGTGCTCAGAAGGGCCGGAGTCTCTTTGTGGTCCGAGAGATTGGTGAGGGATTCTTTGAGGCTGAAGAGGATGATCTGACTGGTCTTGTGAGTCCCATCTTTGAGGTGCAGGGGCCTTCAGTGATGAAGAAGAATTCTCGAACACTGTACTTGATTTTTGCGATATATTGTTTCCTTGGAGGCTTTGCCTTAGAGAATGATGAGGATCTTGAGATTTCTGTCCTGAATTGAAGTTGCCTGCCCCAGTGTTTTCTCTCTGCTCACGAATACTTGCCCTACTTGGATTTCCTGATCTTCCACCAGTAGTAGTGGGAGCAGATAACATGGGAGGAAGAGCTTCATCATCTACTTGATGGATGATAAATCTTTCTTGTTTACTGCGGATGTTTTGAGAACTTCTTGTTGGCTCCTGCGAATCTTTTTTCTCAGGACCAGGGATTTCCAGTGATGATGCAGGTATCTGCAGAGAATGATGATCTTGCAGTTCCGTTTTCAAATTCAGACTTCCTCTGCCAGATTCACGTTGCTGATGCAAACTGGCCCTATTTAGTCTTGCAACGTCTGTCCTTGACCTTCTTTGAATGCTTTCCTTTCTGTGCTGTTCAAAGGTGCTTGATGGGATGAAACCCAAGGGATCAACATAATCTGCTGGCAGGAGTGCAGGATGAATAGATCCTGCGTATCTTGGTGCAAGTGCACGTACCTATTGAGATTGAAGAAAACCTCAATTAAGTACTGTAGAAACTCTTCCAAATGTGATAATAAGGTACACAGAGTTGAAGCTTCCCCAGAGCTTTTCTGTGAGCCTTTTTATACAAGTGTCAGAGGTGCACTATATGGGTGCATATGATCTTCATACACCCAGGTTGCAGAAAGGCATGTATAGGTAATTCTTGTCACTGAAGTCATGGGCGAAAGGTTAAAGGGCCTTGGGAATACCTTCGCTTGTCGTTCTTGGATTGCACTTAACCCTTTTCGGCATAGCAATCGCAGCTGCTCTTGGGACTTGTTTGTTAGCTGCATCACAATGCTTCTTATTCAAATTCAGAGGATATTGTGAGAACTGAATTATGTGCACACAAGTGGTGAAATCACATGCACACATTATTGCATGTGTCATGACATAACATTTTGAAACTACAGGTTTGTTTTTTATATTGAGATGACATTGAAGATGCCAGTTGGGGGAAGGGAGTAGAGGATGCAGAAACCTTACATATTTAACTCCACCTTCCAGTAGCTGTTCTTTTGTCTGCAAGAGCTTGAAAAGTTCCAGAGTTGCATTGGCTTCCATTTGCATCCGGGTCATCGTTCTGCAAGTGCCGACACTGTTCTTTCCTGGAGTGATAGATTTCATAAATTGTGTCAGCTCCTGTCCTCATTGCAGTGATCCTCACAATTTACTCAGTTCAGCTGCCTTATGATGACACTATATCACATTGTGTGAAAACACTTCTTGAAATGACACGATTCTATAACTACGAGAGAATATGGTTTTTCTCACACAAAAAGCATTGTAATGGATTGTGCATTGTAATGGATGAAACCACAAAGTTTACCTCACACATCATGAGCCGTGCCTTCTTGTGTGAGGAAAACTATATACTCTTGTAGTGTACGTCATTATTTTGAGCGACAGATTGTGAACCAGAAGAACACAGTTACTTACCAGATGGGTACCTGAAACATGGTCGGTGAGGATTTCCCACACAGCAAGAGCACGAATCGTAACCTTCTTGAGCTTGTCACTATTTGCACATGCTTGCTCTGCTTTGGCTTTTAGCTTCTTGTACTTTTCTGTTACTCTTGCTATCTCACTCTGTTTTTGGTTTCAGTTGGAAACTGGTGGCTTAGGAAAGGATGATGGGTAGAGAGAAATTTTGCTCTGTGGAATAATAAAATAAAATATCCACAACATAAGGATTGATCATTTGCTTTGATTCTGGTGGGGGTTGAAATTTTAAGTGCGAGCTGAAGAACAGTAGTTCTACCTGAAGAACCTTTGCCTCTGGTCCTTTGGCACTTTCTAGAGCATTCAGGTTTGAAGGAGACTCTGCAAGGAGTGCCCGCAAGATGCCTCCTCTTTCTCGTGCATTCTTGAGCTCCTCTGAAAACCATGGTCAGTTGAGTTTACAGTGTTTGCATGGCACTCTGATGCATTGCAGTGTCTTAAGAACAACAGCAAAGCTTGGTTTTCGCTCATTCTTTTCTTTATTTGTTCGAGTGTTGATGAGCTTCAAAGTTTGGTCGATTAGAAAACAATTCCATTCACCATCATAGTTTCTTAACAGGACTTTTACTATTGTCTGAGAGATGTCATGAAGCAATGAAAATGGAGAAACAAGCCATGGAGTTTCAAGAATTGAGTCATCTGATCAGTCCCGTGAGTACCAATCAGATCAAAACAAGATCATGGACTCATGATGTGAATGCAAAGTACAGCTCAAAAAGTGTGTACCCATCAGACCAAAACAAGATCTTGTGGCCTGAAGTACTTGGTGCATCCAATAATCCTGCAATTGTCCAAAAAATCCTCAAAGTACAAAATCAGTTCTCTTTTCTGACTATTCATTATGTAAAATCAGCTCACATTTGTGCATGTTTTAGAGTGCAGTGGAGCAGATGGGTCATTCATGAAGATTGATGAAACTTGTTCAGACCATGGCTTGTCGTGATGGTGCTGCAAGCATGTAGCTGTCACATGCTGCAAACTCAGCTACATCCTTGCCCAGCCTCAATTCGAAGCACCATTTCCTTGGCATGTCTGCATCGGTCAGATTGGTGGAGATTTGGAACTTTACTCAGAGGTATATAGGATTACAGCATTGTTGGTTAGGCCATAGATTGATTAGCAGAGAAGTAATTGAAATTGTATAAACATGATTTAAATCAGAGGCTTAAACCTAATAGTCTATTATAATTAATTGAAAAAAGCTATGAAGTTATACAGTTCTGTGTACATTTCAGGTTCTGCCTTATCCCCAAGATTTAGATAATAAAAGTTGATCCTGAAGATGGATTGTAGGAAGAGAGGAAAATTGTGTGTGATGAGTTATTGTGGGGAGGAATTTTATGATTGTGATTCACAGCTTAGTACCTGATGCTAGATCAAATGCCTCCTCCAACTTGGCACCTTCCAGAGGAATCACCCCAATGGGTTCTGCAATTTCTATCTGCAACCACATTTCAATTGCAATCATCAACAGCATATCATTGTGGATATGTTTCAAAAGAGATCATCAACACATATCGTACACAGGTGCTCACCATTCACTGGATCAAAGCTTTTTTGAGTTCAATTGCAAGTTTTTGTCATCAATTGCCATGTGGATCACATGAAATTAGTGTTGGATTTGCTTGTTCAAACAATCTTGATGCTGAATTTGAGACCAAGAAAATCACTCTTTTATAAAGTACCTACTAAATCAAATACCTCTTGATTTCAGAGAACCAAACTTGAAAATGACACTCAATTCTGCAGTCATTGTGACCAATGCTGCTGCCGCTCATTCTAGAATACATTCCTATTGGTATTGCGTTTCCCCATTGCAAAATTGGATTTTGGAATTGATCATGGATGTTTGCCATATATGAAAATTGATAGTTGTTCAAATCACATTCGTTTGAGCAGCTCATATGGGGGGCTAGATACACACCTTGTGATTGGTAGCAAAGAAGAAGAGATTAGAGGATTGTAAAAGGAAGAAGCGTCTCTTCCAAGTGTTTGAGGTTTTGCTTTTTTTCTGCAACCAACCTGCTACTTCTGGCATGGCCCACAACACTCTCTTCCCCACCAAAACAACAAATGTTCATAATGTGAAAGCCCTCTTACACCTCTCCCCAAGTTGCTTTTAGGGTTCTAGATTTTTGTAGTTCCTTAATTCACCATTCTACTTCCTTTCCAACTCCTTGTACAATTTGACCTTAGAAAAAACATTTAAGACTCAAACTTTGCATATAGTAGGCTAGCACAAGGAATATCATCTACATGAAATGCTTGTGGGTAGATGGAAGACTTGGTACCTTATTATGCATTTCCATAACTTAAAAAAAAAAGCCTTCAACTTGGTTGTTCCTTGAATTGCTTTGCTCCAGATTTGAGGATGAAAATGTGGGACCAAAATGCCAAAGAGCCTGAATTTGAATTCATGCTCTTTTTTACATCCACAAGGCTATCTCACTTCCATGCTTGGGGATGTGAGCTTCTTGGTCTATGGCTCAAAGCTTTGGAATGGCCTATTAGGGTTTCCCAAATTGGACACAAGGAATACCAACAAGGGGTGTGTGTCACACTGTGGCCTTGCCATTCAAAGTATCTTAAGGCAAAAGAAGAATTATGGAAATTCAAATATTTCACCATGCAAAAACATAATCTTCAAAAAAAATCCTCTTAAAGAAACCAAAAGCCTTCAAGATATTATTATATCTCTATAACTAATCTCAAGTTTCAACACAAGCCAAAATATCATCTTTCAAAAATGCTCATATAAAAATAGACCTATTATTATTACCTAGGGGCCAAAATCCCTTAAGCTACTATACTCTATAATGAATCTAAACACAATATCCTTCTTGCCTTGGTAGGCAAGGCCAACAAAGGCAATCACTTGTTAAAATTCCTTTCATTTTAGATTTGACTTGCCTTATTTATTTATCTTGGGGTACTTATTCATGCTTCTATTGATTAGGTAGTGAGAGGGTGTGCCCACAACAGAGGTGGTAGTAGTAGTAGTAGTAGTTTTGTTTTTTTTTTTCAAAGAGAGCCATTTGATTGGTCCATCATCAATATTTTTGGAACATAGGGGCACTCCCCAACATAGAAGCCTAAGTACCCAACATATTTAAGCAGGCTTTGTTATGTATGGTTCCTTTTGCTGCCTCTGCCTTCCCTTTTAAAAGTTATATAAATGGATGTTATCCCACATCCTAAACCTTTTTATGTGGATGTTTTTATCCCACATAAAAAGGTTTAGGATGTGGGATAAAAACTGAAGTGTTATTGGGAACATCTTTGGGAACACCTTGGGAACTTCATGGAGACACAGTGGAAACACATTGGAACAGACCAAAAAAATAAATAAACAAAAAATTCCCCACTTGCCCCCTTAAAACCCAAAAGAAAAAAAACTTAGCCCCCCCCACCCCAATGCAAAGGCGCATCATTGGGGCACATGGCCAAATTCTAGTAGCCTACTCTTCCTTTTCACAGTTCCTTCTCCATCAAGTCGTCAAAACATTAAGAAAAAGAGGCCTCACATTCAGACGACCTCCCTCACCTACCACCATGATCTTGCACAGTTCCTTCTCTCCTCCTTCTCTCCAAGTGCACCTTTCTTTCACACCCAAAGCTTCAGCTTCAAATCTCTCTCTCTCTCTATATAAGGGCAATTCTAATATTGTGGACGGTAATTGTAACTTGATAGCACTTAATATTTCTATTCAATTCTAGCGGTACTACTCAGGGATGCTTTGATCTATTCGTGCTGTGTATTACTGTAGCTTCAGAAAAAAGCTTTTGACACGATGAAGATGAATTATGATGTTACCTGCATCATCTTCACTTTTGTAATGAGAATATTCTACTTTAGTTTACACAAACACAAGATGCACAAATGAAGAGGAATTTGTTTTTTAGGATTCCCTGTGGGACCATCACGAAGATTCATTCGAATTCCTCCCCCCCCCCAATGCAAAGTCGCACAAAATGGTTTGTTTGACAATGGGAAAATTACAATGAAGATCTCTCTCTCTCTCTATTTCACAATGGAAAAATTCTAAGAATAAAACATTGAAATATTGGTCCCACAATTCCCTTGCAGAACTTTCCGTCTATGTTTTGACTATTCAACTTCAATTGCTCACAGGTTTCCCACTCTTTTCCCCTGTATACGGAACACCCAAAACAGGGTTCTTATATACCTCACCACCTGATCTCACATTATATCTCAGGGGCACATTGAAGAATTAGCAGCTTGTTCTTGTTCTTGTTCTTCTTCCTTCTTGCTTATTAGTGTGAAATTTTGATTTGTCTAGTAAACACAGAAAGCTGCTTTGCAGGAGGTTGTTGTGTAGGAAATTTAAGTATGGCGGTGGTCAGTGATCATGGAGTATCTGAGAAGAATTTCATTGGTGAACCAGTCATAGGGGGACAATATTGCCTACCCAATACAGTCCAGTACACGCTTGTGCAGAACAACAGAGGATTTGGCACAGAGAATTGGAGCGTGATTGATGCAACAGATGGTGATCAGGGCACTGTGGTTTTTACCTTGGTCAAAACTAACACCAATTCACGCGGATGGATCCCCAAATTTGAAACCCAATTGGTGGATGCTCATGGAAATATCATAGCTCGCTTCAAGCACGAGATACTAATATAATTACTGTGTAATAACATGTTCTTCTCCCGCTAATTTCCAGTTAGAACTAGTGTTCTTTCTTACAAGTCTGGCAACTGCTAAATGTTTTTGGATAATATTATGGGTTGTTGAATCATTGCAGGGTTTTGGTACATGGAACGTGTTTGGTGGAGATAATTATGATGTCCTTTGTAGTGCGAAGGATTGTCGCCGCTTGTTTGACAGGAAGACTGCTCTCGAAGTGTTCCTGGCTTCTAGCATGTCCAGAAAAGAACCTGACTACAGAGTCAAGTTCAAGAATATTTGTGGGAAGGATCACATCATTTTCCATGGAACACAACCCTTGGCAGAGGTACTGTGTACATACATATATGTGAAAAATCTTTGTGCAGCCTGGAGCAGCTCTGGAACTTGCTGATGATTACGAGCTCCACGAAAAAGCTACAGACCTAATTATGCACTAACTTCTTCTGATTAACTTCACAAAGTTCTGGAATTTAAGAATTCTTTTTGAACATACATACATAATTTTTTGTGCAGGATCTGAAGCATCATCATCATTGAATCTTGGGGGGTTTTCTGCAGGTAGCAGTTAAACGAAGGTATTTTGGGAGACCCACATATGGTGTGACAGTGAATGCAGGTGCAGATTGCACCTTTGTCTTGCTTCTTGTCATGATCATGGAGAAGAGGGCTAAGCATGAGGCCCAGGCTGCATCTGCTGCTGGTTGATACTTAAAAATTCTAGAGCAACTTGTTGTAAATTTAGTGTGCAAATCTAAACTAGACTTTTGGTAGTTTGTAATTGCATTCAAGATTTGGGTACCTACAATTTGGATCATCATATGTATGAGTGAAAGATATAGTTTGGGATAATTTGCATAGGTGCCTATAATTTGTTAGTTTGGGATTTGAGTGTGCAAATCTATGCTAAGTTCAGTAATTTTTAGTTGTGTGAGAGATGTGTGAAAAGATGTAGTTTGGGATCTGAGTACCCATTTGATAGTTCGGGATTTGTGTAGGTTCATGTTTGGGATTTGGGTACCCAGTTGCTTAGTCAGTGTGAGAGTAGATCTTTGTGTCTGAGCACACCAATTTGAGCTTTGTGTGTATGAAAGATTTCTGTAGTAAAGTATTTTGTGTCCTAAATTTACTAAATGGACTATGAATTCACAAAATTTATGACTATGCAGAAAGGAAGGCCTGGCAAAATTCTACCCAGTGCCCATGTAGGGTTTGGAATCTTAGTTCTTACCAGGGAGCCCGTGTGCCATTGGCCAGGGCAAGTATATTTAAACCTCCTGGAAGGTCACCCATCCCAATACTATTCCCACTGAATTCAGCTTAATTACAGGGTTCTTATGATTTTTTAACATTCTAAATTTATTTTTGGAAAAAAAATCACTCTAAATTCAATAACTAAATTTGTTCCTTTGGTGTGAAAATTGTGAAACAACTAATGTGCACACCACCTTGTCGAGGGTGTTTTAACATTACCAATAGTGGAACAAAGAGGCCACCTTCTTGAGAGATTTTTGACTTTATTTTTGATACCAACATTTCCAACATGCCATAACCCTTGGGAGGGTTATGGCATGGTCATACAAAACAAACAAACACTTATTTTAAGTAATAGATTAAACTAGTTGTTTTGATGTGTTGAGATATCAAGCATCAAACTAATAGCAAGACTTTCTTGCAATTTGGATTCATGGCCATCTTGCAAATGGTTGTGTATAATACATTCAATGTTTGTTGAGGCCATTAAATGTTTCAACTTATAAAGTCTACCAAAATGTTACAAATTTATTATACCATGATGGCCTATTTGGCCAAACTTGGGATTTTAACCATATATTTTGCAAATTGTGTGTTTTGGATCTTGTTGGTGAGCATGAAAAAATTATAGTCATTACTACAATTTTATTTTAGCTCGTACATTATATCTTGTTGGGTACATTCAACCTAATAGGATCCATTGGAGCCTCTTGAGTTGTTTATGACTAGTCTCAACAAGTTAATGTGACAACATGGGATTGGTCAAAATGTTGAAAATAATGCTTAGATTTTTAAAAAACACTTTCATTTTGTGAAAACACATAAGTTAATTATGGGTTTTAGCATGTTTTGAAAGATATTTTATATTTACTAAATTAATTTCAAACTTATCCAAACGTTAAATTAATGTATTAGGAAGGGTGTCATAAAATTCATTAAAAGAAAAATGTCATATTGTGATTATAATTTCTGATTACAAAATAAACATAACAAACATTTACAATTAAAATTGCATTAGTTGCATGAGTTTAATTGCACACAACTTATAGTTGTAAATGTTGACATTATTGTGATGTTTTGCATAATTAAGGAATGAAGGATACAATCAATGGATACAATTTCATTCATTGATCAATTGTATATCATTTGTGATTACTTTCCATTGTTTGCAATTAAATTGTAGGCCAATTACTAGTTGCCATGAGCCAACATAACTAAAATTTCAAAAAGATTAAATTCAAAATACAAGTATTATCTTGGTTGAACCTATTTTAAATGGAACATGGTTTTGCCATGTGACCCAATTAACTTAAGCCATGTGGCATGATAATTGGACTTTGAAAAGAATGAATTAAAAAATAGATAACATAATTTACATTGTCCATTCTTTTCAATGTCCAGTCTTTCTTTTCAATCTTTTAAACTATATAACTATTTGTTCACCAAAAACATTTTAAAAGAAAATGTCATTTGGGGTGAACCAATTAAAGGAGCTTTGAATTTAAAAGTTGAACCCAAAATAAAATAACATCCTCTTAGAATGATCTTATTTACCTAGGCCTAACATTAACCTGCCTACCTACACTATGCCAAAAATGACATTCTATGACATTCTATGACTAGTCCTATATGATTACAAAACAACTAGTCTAGTAGAAAAGGACTAGACATAGAATGTCATTTTTCACATAATGCTATTTACCACCCATTTAACTACCCACCTTAGGACTATTATCTACTTACCTACCCACCCTAAGTCTATTTTATTAACTACCTACCTACCTTACCTAGTTAACCTACCCATAATCTAACATTTACCTACACATTTACTTTGCTTACCTACTTACATGGGTAGGTAAATATAAAAACACATTAATTAAATAGGTAGTTAAATGGATAGGTAAGTAGATAATTACCTACCTACTTACCTATCTACTTTGCTTTCTTTTTATCAACCTATTTATTTACATATCGACTTATTTATCTATGTCAATATACCCTTAATAAAATTTTAATATTAAACACTAAAAATCTCTTTAATATATTTATAATACACCCCCAAAATACGCTATTCATGCACTTTTATGAAACATGATTCATCATATTGCACATGTTACAACTAGTGTTGTGCGAGTATATCATTTACTTGGATATACCTACCAAATACAAGTAGGGTATTATTTGTTTTCCTTACCTTATTTTTTCAAACCAATATACCCTAATAAAATGCATACCCAAAGATATAAAATTTTGGAAAAATATACCCATTTCATAACCTTGGATAAAAAAATTTAAATGCTCATACCCAAGTTCAAATATGTTCTCAAATTAGGTAAAACTTCATTAAAGCAAGTTTCACCAAAACCTTAAAATTGATGCCACCATTTCATTTAAATCTTAAAATTATCACCACTATTCACATAAACCTTAAAATTGTCATCGCAATCTAACTTAAACCCTAAAATTTACATTTTAAGGGGGCTAAATTTTGTTTATAAGTAAGTTTTATGTGTATTTGCTTTCATCTTTCTTTGGTTCAAAAGGTTCTATGTGTGGGTGTATTCAAGCTTTGTGAAACTTTGTGCTTATATTTGTTTTTTGGTGTGCAATAATAGGAGACTTTGGAAGATCATGGGGGAGTTTACAAGGGAATTTTGTGCATGTGCATCCATCTCCCTTGCTTTACCTATTTTTCTACATGTGAGGAAGCTTGATGCATCAATTTTTTTTTTGTATGCAAGTTCCACAACAAGTGTAATAGCTACCCATAACATTAGCAAGTGTGGAACAACAATTGTAGCCAACAACAACCATTAGCCCAACTATTGTGAAGTAGCAACAGACAACACTAGACAAGGACAATACCATTGACAACAAGGGTGGAACAACAACAATGGATATAGTCTAGTGACAACATCAACAAATTAAGTAAGACTCCCTATT
>Ga0209611_10004805_pt1 | contig 22963 bp, 16 predicted proteins | sample S1TSphgellanicum_3_FD_187693 | JGI IMG/M metagenome (GOLD analysis project Ga0209611, IMG submission 187693) | Host-associated microbial communities from peat moss isolated from Minnesota, USA - S1T2_Fc - Sphagnum magellanicum MG (SPAdes) (version 2) | ecosystem: Host-associated > Plants > Peat... | reverse complement strand
GCACCTTGTCCATACCCATTACCCACCCAACTCATACCCATCAGTCCATCACCAAAATAAAGCTACTTAAGAGTACTTTGAAGTGTTTTTAAAAGGAGGGACGTGCCACCTCGTACCCACCCATTACCCACCCATGCGTCCAAGCCCATACCCATTACCCACCCATTTACCCATGGGTATGGGTGGGTATTGGGTACCCATGGGTATGGGTACCCATTGCAGGACTCTGCTTCCCTGCTGATTATGTTCCATAACCAACTCAAGGCCGCCAGCTACCACATATATTCTTTGCCCTCTAGCACCTCGGATAAATATATCCGGTAGCCAGCATCCTATTGGTAGTGACCTAGTCCAATAGGAACTGGATTCTAGTGACAATCATTCTATTGAATGAACAAAGCAGATTAAAGTCCTAGCTCTAGTCCCAACCCCTTGTGTCACATTCTACACAATGTCTGGGTTGTTGAAATCTGAGATGTGCCACAAGTTCCACCGGTAACTTGCAACTGGTAACTTGCGAAACTCTGAATGACCAAGGTTGTCAACACCAAGAAATCGATGTGTGTCTTCTAATAAGACTAACCTTCTTAAGCCAAAGAAACATAAATTGGCTCCATTCTTTATTGGTCGTCGTCATCATCAAACCATAACCACAGTCCAGAGGACTCTCCCTTTTAAGAAACCTGTCCTTTCTGCAAGACAGAACCCTAATGTTGATCCTTTAGTTGCTCTTTTAGTTGCAACTTCCACTCCTTTTGTACACATTCCTGCTGCTCTCGTTGTTGTGTCATCACTGCAAGTTTTTACTACACCTGCCTATTTTTACCTTTTGGCAGCAGTCCCCCTCTAGCCCTAGCCCTACTTTGGACTCTTGATGTGAAAGTGGGTGCATTGAATTTGTAACCTACATATCAAATTCACTTCACACCTAGTGCTTCATCATTTGCCTTAATGCTTCTGGCTAATAAGAATTCTAAATCACAACAAACAACAACAACCACCCACTCACATTCAGAGGAGCAAGTGAAGAACCCATCATCTCAGATGCATGAGATCATGTACTTGGATGTAGATCTTCAAAGGGAAGCTACTATAGCAACAAAGGAGGAAATCTCTCCAACACTTGCAGAGGAGAAGCATGCCATCACACTCCAACGATGATATTCATTGCATGTAAGTGTGAGCATAGGATTTTTTCTTTTACTGTTAAGTTGATGTTTGAAACCGCTAAATAACTAGGTTGTGAACTCCTATGCAAATAGATAATTAATGTTAATGATAATTTAGTAACTTTGTGTTAGTGATTAGTTAGTAATTTGATGAGAGTGGTGTTAGGGGTTAACATATTTGTGAACTTAAACACTAGGTGTGAATGGGCCATAATGGTCACTAAAGAAAGACATTGGAATCGATTCATAGATTTTCTTAAGTTTCAGCAAGAGAAGACCAACAAAAACAGGAACAAACCTCATTTCCAACTTATCAACAAAAATTATAACCAGCTATTATTACTGAGAGGCTCCAATAGCCTTTTACACTTGTTTTTCAACAGCTTCAAGGTAATCCACTTCATCTCTCCATGAAGGCCCACTAATTGCTTTCCTTTGCTTTTTTAAGTTGATTATTGTAGCACCTTTTCAAGTTCTAGTGTCAAATAATTTTATTTTTTAAAAAATCCACTTTGATAGTAAAAAATATATTTAAGTAAATTCAACAATAATTATAAGTAGTTTTTTTGGCAAGTTCTTTTGATTATAAAGGTCTAACATAATGAGAATTTTTACAACAATTTTTACTTCTCCTTTTTGCAAAATTATGTGATTTGGAGGAATGTTGTGAGCTATGGATATCTACTTTGCAATGTTGGAAATTGGCATGAAGCAAGAAACTCGGTTCTTGCTAATTTTTTAAAAAAAATTCTTTGTAATTTTTTTAGATTTTGACATTTCAAAAAATTATTTAGTTATCACTGAACTTGAAAAGGTATTATGATATATGGTTGAAGATAGCATAGTGCCTTCCAACTCACAAAAGGCACCTTTTTCACATTCTTTCTTTTTCCCCTTTCCTCTTTCTAATTTCCATTGCTAAACATACAAAAATCAATGTTTCTTTACCTAAGGGAAGGGTCTATTTTGAAATCCTTCTAGGATTTTTGATAACATGTAGTTGACATGCCGCCTCATGGTAAGCACTTCAAACACTAGAAGGGCCTAAAAATATAGGCTTTTCATACAATAGCCTATAATTCAAATTTTCTACACCTTCTAATTGGTCCTCCTCTCATCATTCATGATGCATAATCATTCCCTATTTTTTCCCTTATGTAAATCATCCACACAAATAAAGTTTATAATTTTTCATCCATTGATATTAGGGTTATGTGTTTTTTCATCCATGTTTACAAGTCGGTTACAAGATTTTTCATTCATAAACAAGAAGGCTACAACATCACTTTCAAATCTTTACATTGTGAATTTTGTTTAGTAACCATCTCAAGGTGCATGAACATCAAAACTCATCATGACCTAATCAAAATGCTTTCACAAGCTACCTAGTCTTGTATCTTCTTCTTGTTACTAGGTTTAAAAGAAAATTATAATCTAAATATAAATTGTCACTAATGTGACTTGAGGAGGCAAAAAATTGGTATCAAAGCACAAAGTGGGCACCTTTGATCCATGTCTCAATCCACTAATAAAAATCATGTCACTTGCAACTAGTCATTTGCAACTATCATTTGTGACTATAATAGTCACAAACGACAATTTTAATTATAAATAATTAGTTGCAAACGACATGATTTCTACTAGTGATCATATTTCAATATCATGGCCAAGGACACCAAAAGGGAAACACTAGTGTTGGGCATATATGTGTTTTTATCACATATCAATATATGGGATATACTTCAAAATTTTAATGTTGATATCCAATAGTATGTCAATATCCATTCACACACTAGTGCTTTCTAATTTTCTAGCTGAAGTAAAGTAATTTTAGTTTCATATTTGTTGGCTAGATGTAGAAGTGTTTGTTCAACTAAGGTAGTTTGGGAATTTTAGTGTTTTAGTGATGTACATACACAAAATTTACTTTTTATTAATATTCTAAAGTTAATAAGTTTTATTTTACTCAAATTGATTGCAATACATATAACTATTTAAAAAATCACAAATTGAGTATGTGAATCACAAAAATATATTGAAAAAATTACAACCAAACATTTTTCAATAGTTACCAAACATTAGAAAAAAATTTTAAAATCAAAATTGTCTTTTAGCATGAACCTCTGTGATTTAACACTAAAAGTTTTGAGACTTTAAAGGGTGTTGATGTTGGGCTCTCAAGAAAATACTTCAAATTCATGACCCTTTAGCCCAAATATATAAAACTTGTACAAATAACATGAACCTCTATAAAATATTCATAGGCTCATAACATAGTTTTGATTAGTTGGGTGTGTTGGCCATGGATTGTTTCCAGGAGGTTGTTGCAAGCTATTTAGATGTGTGCTGTGTGTAACATGTAATTGTGATCATTTCACCGGCCCTTTGGCCTTATGTGGCTTCATACTATTTTAATTGGGTTCCTATTCATGCCATGTGTCTAGTTCATGCCCTCTGGTGACTATTAATCCTATATTTGCTTCATTTGTTTCATTAACCACAACATCATGTATATGATTTTAATTATCATTTATTACTTCGATATGAAGGTTTTATTAACTGTTTGTCTCACAATCACTACATATTTGTTCAAGATTGTTCAAGTTTAGCCATAATTTTATTCTAATTTTTCATAAATAAATATTTCCTTCTGTGATCTCATATTTTGAAAAAATATTCATTTTCACACCTCTATTGAACTACAATTCAATGTAAAGAATAGGATTTGCTTTTTCTTTCAATTTTTTCTTTCCAAATTGTAGTCCTCCACATCATCCTTGGAAATGTTTACATTTTGTCTCATTATAGAAAGATTTTCTTTGTTAATCTTCGCATTTGCCCATCACCATATTGCCTATTCCACTGTTTTGTCAATTATTTTCTTCCATTCTATTCCCCATGTTCTCATCTTGAGCAAATGCCTAAGGGGGTATAGCTTGTTATTATCTCTTGAATATTCCATGAACGTTTTGTCATCTTGCAAATTCTTTATAATATGCTTGAAATTAGCGTGTATTCAATCATAGATTCCATGGTGTTTGGTGTTGTAGTTGATGACAATTTTTATTTTTTTTTGCCATTGGAATAGAGAGGTTTTACAATCGTAAACATGTGGTTGAATAATGCAAATTGAGGTATTTTGCATGCAAATTAATAGTAAAATGAAAAAAAAATGTAATTTCATTATGCAAATTGCTAAGGGGTTGAGAGAGCGAATGAAAATTAAAAAAAGTTTAAAGTGGTAAGCTGTTTTAGAGTACTTGATATTGTCTCAATTCCTAATGGTTGCATACCTCTCTGTGGTGGACATGTACTATTTGAATTGGCACATACCCTTTGGGGGATCAACATGTTTATGTGCCTTTGAATTTGATGTAATTTCCAATTTTATATGGTTTGGATGCTACAAAGTTGGAATATGAAATATTAGTTCAAGTATAACTTGAGCATTTCATGTGACGGATTGTTCACAATAAACCAACATAAAATGTCTTTTAACATGAGGCTCTATGATTCAACACTAAAAGTTCTAGAACTTTAAATGGTGTTGATGTTTGGGCTCCCAAGAAAATACTTCAAATTCGTATCCCTTTGGCCCAAATATATAAAACTTGTACAAAACAATTTTGAACAAAATATTTGGGTTTAAATAATTTGCATTTAAGAAGATTTAAATTCACATATGGGGAACACCACATTGAAATCAATATCATATTCTCCTTTTCATTTGTTGGTGCTTGTCATAAGTACATTGTTACAAAAAGCACTTTCACAATCTTGAAACCTACCTTGTTTGGGTTGATAAGGGGAAAGCTAATTGTAGCCCATTGAAGTACTGTAGACTTGGAGTGAATGCCTAGTCTTTAAATTTTTGGTCATAAACATGTGCTATCCAAGCATTTTAAACAAATAACATTTTTCATCTAGTTTTCATCTAAAAAATTCATTTATTTTTCATCCATCTATATACACTGATAGAATATTTTTCCACATCAACAAAGATTTTGTCCAATGTGGCATAAAATATTCTTAGCAAATTCCATCCACGTCATCAAAAGATGTTTAAAAGTAATCCATCCTATTCATAGGTTCATGCTCACAAGCTCAGGCTCACAGGTTCACAATATAGCATCCACAGTATGGCAAAATGTTGTCGGTAAGTTGGTGTAACTGTTGATTTCCTCTCCACACTACACATTGAATGTGCATAACAATGAATTGTGTACCTATGCTATCTTTGTTGTTTTTTCATATCATAATTTTTTCTTAATTGTAGATTGAACTAGGAATTACAAACCATGCACTATTATCATGGTTTGGATAAATAAGTTGAGGGTTTGTAATTTGGATATAGGATATGCTAGCAACAAAAACATGAACAATTGATTGAATTATGATGCTTTTGTTGGAGAGAATTGGCCAAGGCCCACTAGCCTTGCATTGATTAATGGTTTAGCAACAAGGGCACCGACAAGTGTGAAGTATGCTAGTATGTTGCAAGTCATTATAAATCACACCATTCTACTAAGCAATGTACTTCTCTTGGCATGTGGATATAGTTACCAACTCAAGTCACAATTGTTTTTTACCTAAATAAGGTAGCAACAACATGTGTTAACTATTAGATCACATTGATGAATGTAATTAATGTTGTCCAAAAGCCATAGTGAGTGCCATTTAACACACATTATATTTGATCCAAATTGAAGGTCCTCAGTTGTTTAGACATGTAACATGAAAGGATAGGAAAACACTTTAATGTGAACTAAGCATGAACTGAGTGACTTTTCAAGTTGTAGGGTTATAGCCTCTAATGGCATTGAATAGATGTGCATGTAAATCTTTTGGTTACATCAAATTGTCACTTGTTTTTAACTAACTAGTTGAAAATCTATCTAGAAAAGAACAAAGTTATCTAATGGAATGAAATCTAGAAAAACAAGAACCTTTTCGAGTTGGTAGAGTGATTTTTCCTAAATAAAATGCCAAAGTTTGCTTAATTAGATTGATATATCAAAGATGTAACAAGTAGGGTGTTATGTGGTAGGTGCATTGGTTGTCTTAGGCTTGGGTACTTCTACACATCTCATTTTAGATTGTTGGCATGAGAGGGTTGTTCAACAAAATATTCAACAAATGGAAAATATGCCAATGTTTGTTTGGCCCATAAGTGTTGTTTTTCATCTCAGGAATGTTGTCGCAATAAGTGGACAAGTGTATGGATTTAGAGTGTAGTGATTCTATTAGATTAGATGTTTAAGTGTTTTGAACATTGTATGAAAATGTTTATTTTTTCCTAATAGTATGTCTTTATTATGATGCAAGAACAATGATTGTTTGAATGTTCAAATTTGGTAAGGGCAATCATGGCTTTGGAGTTTCAGTGATTCATGTTGTAATTTTCTTTAGTTATTGGAATCAATCTTGATTGTTTTATCAATGGAAGATAAGTGGAAGACCCTTTTGGATTAATCTATTGAAGTTATAAATCATCAAAGTTACAAGGATTGTGTTATTCAAACAAATCTTGTGTAGTTGTTATGTGAAGAATTATATGGTTGCATCTATGTTGGTCATGTTATGTTATGTACACTTATATACCAATTCACTTTCTTTTCATTGATCCAACACCTACACCAAGTCAAGTCTAGCTAAAAATATGATCATTTATGCACAACTACAACAATTGATAATTATCATTAGGATAGTCTATAGTAGCTACTCAAATGAAATTCTTATAAATTGTTTGTAATAGCTATTTAGAATGAAATTCTTATGCAACAAAAAGTAGAATCCCATGTGCTCCAAAATAAACAATAAAAAACTATTCAACATCAAATGCCAAGCAATATCTTCATTCAAAATTAAGAATTACACAGTTGTGATTTTTAGTTGAAACAATTTCACTATCTTCCTCTTTAATATTATTGTGTTCTTACAACATTCATCTAGTTTCTTGATTGACCTTCAATTAGGTCAATTAGCTAGTTATGCACCTTCCAAACTTGCTTGAATAACTTCAAGCATCTTTCTAACAAATGATAAATTGAGTTACTTTCTTTCACCTTATGATGAGCTAGTAACATAGGGAACTTGCATGCTAGGACCAAATTAACATCCACAAATGCCATTCTAGAATCAACTAAGTATATATAACTAAGGTACGTCCCCACTTTTGGTAATAAATATTAGCAATGACCTTATCACCAGCTTCAAATGAACAACCCCAATCACATGTGAAAGCCTCTTGGACAACATGTTTGCTACATTGACATTACAAAATATAAAAGTTATAACCTTCATTGTTACTTTCTTCAATATCAATAGCAAAATTATCACCAATTTGGAAAATATCTCCCATTTGTTCTCCATCTATTGGGCCATCTAAGCCTGCTTCTACATCTTCTTCAATATGGTCATGCACAAAGTGCGTATCTTTAGGTTGTAACTTAACAAGCCTCCATTAAGGAACGTGGCTTTGATTTGTGCAATTTTGCCAATCCTTTTCAAGGCATGATGTATAGAAGCTGTTATAAATATTATTTGGTTCTAATCCCCAAAGTTGGTGAATGTGATGACTAACATTCATCAAAAGGATGAATAGTATTCACATCCTTATAGTAGTTAGGTTAGGTTGAGTAGTGGTGGCTAGGGTTTGGAAGTGGAGGCTACTTAGTTTGTTGACGGCTAGGGTTAAGCGGGGGCTAGGTTAGGGTTTTGGTGGTGGCTACTTTAAGGTTAAGATATAGTATATAATGGAATGGTTTTGAATAGTCTTTCATTATCTTCTTTCATGGTTTTGAGTGCACATAGAAGCTTCAAGCCTTGTTAGTTGTTGCAAGCCATAGTTTTGTAATTATAGCATTTGAAGCATACAACCTTTGTAATTTTTTTGTTAGTTAATACAATTGTTCCATTTCATGAACCTTGAATGTTTCATTTCTTACTTGTTTTTCAAGTTGTTTCCAATAGGTTCTAGGCCCACAACAAGCAAAAGAAATGACATTGTGTTAGAATAAGAAGTAGTCAAGGGTTTAGCTTGTATAACATAGAAAGGGAGAATCCTTTTGAGGGAAGGCTTTTAATTTGCAAGGTTGCAAAGAAAGTAGGAGTCCATTTCCAAGTGAGAGGGAGGTCTGGAAGAGATTTTTCAAAAGTGTTATAAATTTTTCTAATGTGAAAATTTATTCTTTAAGTTTTTGAAAGTATCAAGTTTCAAGGTGAAAGTGTTTGGAAAAAAGTTCTTTGAGTTGTTGAGAATTTTAACTTTGAAGTTTGAGAAAGTGTGTGGAAGAGAATTTTTTGATTCATTGAAAATTTGAGGTGTGGAAGAATTTTTTTCGAATTGTTGAAAGTGTCAAGTTTCAAGTGTGTAAAAGAGAGTGTTTGTTGTAGCATTTGTGTTCAAAATGTTTTCTTTTCAAATGGAGTCCTTGAAAGTCATGGAAAAGTTTGATGGTGGCAATTTTCACCTTTGGAAGTTCAAAATGCACATGATGCTTTCTAAACATGGGCTTTGGAAATTTATCGATGGGAGTGCCACCTTGCTAAGTGAAGAAGTTACAAGGGTCGATTATAACGAAAAGGAGATGAAGGCTTTTGCATTGCTTTGTGAACATCTCACGGATGCCCAACTTGCACACATTCAATATTGTGACAATGTGAAAAGTGCATGGGAGGCTCTTTGCGGTGTGCATGAAGCTAAGACAATTGGCAACAAGTTGTTCTTTCAAAAGAGATTCTTCACTTTCAAAATGCAAGAAGGTGACGACATGCTTGTGCACATCAACACGGTGAAAGCCCTTGTGAACTAACTACGTTCCATCGAGGTGAACATTACGCAGGAAGATGTTTACATGGTACTCCTTATGAGCCTTCCTCCATCCTTTGATAATTTAGTCACAAACTTGGAGTCCATGTTCACAAAAGATGTAGACTTTTAATTCATTGTAACAAGGTTGCTTCACAAAGTGTCTAAAAGAAAAGAATGTGAAAGTTCCGAGACTACCACATTAGTTAACAAAACTCACAAGTCAAACGAAAAGCTTTGTTTCTATTGTAAGAAACTTGGACATTTCGTGAGAAATTGTTTGAAGAAAAAAATGATGAAAAAGAAAAAGTTAATCAAGCTTGTGAAGATCATGAACAAATGTTTGTTGCCGCATTGAATGCCAATGATCATACCAAGTATGATTGGATTGTTGATTTTGGTGCAACGCAACACATGACATTCGAACAAGAATGGTTTACCACGTATCAGCACATTTCCCCAAGGAGGGTGTTCATGGGCGATGACACCATTTTGGAAGCAATTGGCAAGGGGAACATCAAAGCCACAATGCAAACGGGAGGCGAATTGTCACACATAACCATCACCCAAGTTCTTCATGTTCCAAAAATGAAGAATAGTCTAATGTCGGTGAGTAAACTCATTTTCGAAGGTTTCAAAGTGGAGTTTAACAAGGATGGTTGTAAGGTCAATGATGCTCGAAGAGTTGTTATGGTGGAAGCACGAAGGGACAAGAACTTGTACCTTCTTAATGTGAAAGTGCGCAAGGACACGGCACACATTGTAATTTTTTTGGATGAAGGCGCGATGTTTTGGCATGAAAGATTTGGCCATCTCAACATGGTAAGCCTTAAGGAGTTGGATGCCATAGTGGATGGCATGAATTTGAAAGAAGTGCCGTTGCATCACGTTTGTGAAGGATGCATCAAAGGCAAACATCAAAGAACATCATTTCCCAAGGATGGAGCAACGAGCGTTTCACAACTTTTGGAGATTGTCCACACCAATGTGTGTGGGTTAATGAGGATTACATCGCATGGTGGAGCACGATACTTTGTAACTTTCATTGACAATTTTTCAAGGAAAATTCATGTTTATTTTTTGAAGGCCAAAGGACAAGCGTTTGAAAAATTCAAACAATACAAGGCGTTGGTGGAAAACGAAATTAGTCATAAAATCAAAGTGCTACGATCTGATAATGGAGGAGAATTTGTGTCTAACAAGTTTGACACATTTCTTGCGGAATGTGGAATTCAACGACAAACAAGTGCGCCCTATTCCCCACAACAAAATGGTGTTGTGGAACGTGCTAATAGAATCATCATGGAATGTGCGAGAAACATGATTCTTGCACAAGGGTTGGAATTTGAATTTTGGGGTGAAGCAATGAACACGGCAGTGTACATCAAAAATTGATGTCCAACCAAGGTTCTTGATTCAAAGACCCTTTAAGAAGCATGGAGCGGTAGGAAACCCGATGTGTCTCATTTGAAAGTTTTTGGTTGTAAAGCCTTTGCACATGTCCCTGATGAGAAGATGACTAAATTAAAGTCCAAGTCCATGCTTTGTGTATGTTTAAGATATTAAGAAGGCACTAAAGCATATTGTTTGATGTGTGTGGAAACCAAAACAATCATCAAAAGTAGAGATGTCATGTTCATTGAAGGGTCAAAAGAAATAGGTGGTGTGTTCCATCCCAAGAAAGTAGTGAATGTAGTTGTGAATGAAGAAGTTCAAGGAGAAGAACCATTTACCTTTAGTCGGGATACACCTTTGAATGAAACAACGATGCAAGGTGTGCAAAGTGAATCCATGCCAAGTTCTTCATCAAAAGAAAAATTTGTTATTTTGAATGATAACCCATCTAATGAACCTTCACAACATGTGCTGAAGGAAAAACCTCAAAGGCAACGAAGGGAATGGCCTTGGGATTGGTGGATTACCACCAAGGAGGTGGAACATGCCATCGTTACATTTTTGGAGGAGCCCCAAAATATTGAAGAAGCATTGACATGTGAAAATTCCAAGGAGTGGGAGTGGGCGATGCAAGAAGAATATGATTCCCTCATGGCAAACAACACATGGACTTTGGTACCACTTCCCATGGGTAGGAAACCTGTTTATTTCAAATGGGTGTTCAAAATCAAACAAGGCGCAAATGGGGAGCTGGAATGCTACAAGGCCAGATTAATGGCGAGGGGTTTTACCCAAACCTATGGAGTGGATTATAACGAAACTTTTGCGCTTGTTGCAAAGTTTACATCTATTCGTTGTATTCTTGCATTGGCGACCTTGGAAGACATGGAGATCCATCAAATGGACATTAAAATCGCATTTCTTAATGACAAGCTTGAAGAGGAGATTTACATGGAGTAACCTCAAGGGTTTGTGCACGAAGGAGGTGAACATCTTGTGTGTAAGTTTCACAAGTCCTTGTATGGTTTGAAACAATTTCCAAGGGCATGGAATCAAAAGTTAGATACGTTTCTCAAAAGCATTAAATTTATGAAGAGTGAAGCCGATCTTTGTGTGTATGTTGCACAAGTGGGAGATGTGAAATTTTTCATTGTGGTCTATGTGGATGACCTCATTTTGGTGTGTAATGATCAAAACAAACTTTTGCAAATCAAAGAGGAACTAAGTCAAAAGTTTGAAATGAAAGACCTTGGGGAGTTGCATTTCTTTTTGGGGATGGAGGTGGAAAGGAATTGTGATGAATGACTCCTACACATCAACAAAATCAAATACCTCAAAAAAATATTAAAGCGTTTTTGAACGGAGGAATGTAAGCCCATTGGAGTTCCATTCGATCCCAAAGTGAAGTTACAAAGGAATGCGAATGGAAATGATGAATCAAAGGGATTTCCATATCAACAAGCAGTTGGGTTTTTTATGTACGCCATGTTGTGCACATGACCCGACTTGGCATACCCAATAAGTGTGTTGAGTTAACACATGGCCAACCCTAGCATGGAGCATTGGATGGCTATCAAACAAATCTTTTGATATTTGCAAGGTACATTGCAAATGAAATTACAATTCGGTGCAACACCATCCAAGGAAATGCTTGGATATTGTGATGCGGATATGGGTGTTGATCTTGAAGATAGGAGGTCCACCACAGGGTTTGTTTTCATGATTGGAGGGGGAGCCATTTCTTGGAATAGCAAACGACAACCTACAATAGCATTGTCCACCACGGAGGCGGAATACATGGCGAACAAGCAAGCCACAAAAGAAGCCATATGGATAACAAAATTGATGATGGATTTAGGATCCATGGAGGAGAAGAAAGTGATGGTGATTCGATGCGACAATCAAGGTGTGATATCATTAACCAAAAATCCCACTCACCATGCATGAACAAAACACATTGATGTACAACATCATTTTGTTCGAGAATGAGTTGAAAATGGAGAAGTTTGATTTGAATATTGTCCAACGAAAGACATGGTGGCGGATGTCCTTACTAAAGGCATTATCCAAACAACGACATCATAAGTTGATAAACATGTTCGGATTAGAATTCTCATAAAGTGGGAGTGTTAAAAATATTATTTGATTCTAATCCCCAAAGTTGTTGAATGTGATGACTAACATTCATCAAAAGGATGAATAGTATTCACATCCTTAGAGTAGTTAGGTTAGGTTGAGTAGTGGTGGCTAGGGTTTAAAAGTGGAGGCTATTTAGGGCTTGCTGAAGGCTAGGGTTAGGTTTTGGTGGCGATTAGGGTTAGGGTTTGGTGATGGCTAGGGTTAGGCAGTGGCTAGGTTAAGGTTTTGGTGGTGGCTACTTTAGGGTTAGGAAATAGTATATAATGGAGTGGTTTTGAGTAGTCTTTCATTCTCTCCTTTCATGGTTTCGAGTGCATATAGAAGCTTCAAGCCTTGTTAGTTGTTGTAAGCCATAGTTTTGTGATTGTAGCATTTGAAGCATACAACCTTTGTAATCTTTTTGTTAGTTAATACAATTGTTCCATTTCATGAACCTTGAATGTTTCATTTCTTACTTGTTTTTCAAATTGTTTCCAATAAGCAAGAGGTCTCACCAAGAGCCTTATTGGGTTAAAAGGTGAAGATGCATGAATTACATGAAACTTGCTTGAACCAGCAATACTTTCACAAGAATGCAAGTTTGATCGATTAATCTATTTAGGGTGTACATTCTAAAATAATCTTGATATAGGGGCTTGAGGTCTTTCATACGAGTTTGGCATACGGGCTAACATGGTGCTAATAAAAAATTTAACAAAATCTTGAGTATTTTCTAGCTTTTTCTCTAGATTGCGTCATTGTTCGATCCTTAGTGTTATTTTCACTATTGCATTAGCCCCATCCCATTCTCCTTTTCCATGGCCTGTTCCAAAGAAGCGCTAATTCATGTTGCACCCATTAGTGAGGCTAGGATACCTATAAACAAAGTACATTGCTTTAAACCCCTTGAACTGCCTTACACACCCATTTGACCATACCCAATGTTGGGCTGGTCTGATTTCTTGTTGTGTCAACCACTACTAATGCATATGAAATAGTGCTACACAAACAAGGTATCATGCTCCTTGTCATTTGAAATGTAGAAATGCATTTTTTTGATGATTTTTCTTTCATCAATCCCTAATTCACTCATGGGATCTATCCAAAACATGACATGAGCTAGAATTGTAACCTAAAATGAATGCCAATGCATAGATTGGATTTCATTTGGATCTCAAATGTGTAATTTTTTGCAAAGTTTGTATGGGATAAAATCATATCACTAGGTAAAACATCCATAGAAATTTTACATGGGGCATCTTGCCACTTCGTAACAGAATTATGTTTCACAAACTTTTGAATATTTGGCCTCAAGTACTAAATGAAGGTGGAGTAGGATGTTTCTTTGAAATGTTTTTTGACCCTTTTCTTGGGTCTACCATCTTTTGTTCACACCTATAACTTCAAGCTCAAAACACTTCCAAGACACCTTCCACTCATTTGACATTGAAGATTCACTAGGACAAATGGGTAATTTATTTTCTATTCCACAATTATAGCAGCTTCCCATGAGGTATTATAGCTTATGCCACTCTTCAAATTTTAGTTTAGGGCATAGACATTCCTTTGTAAGCCTTGACATGGGCTTGACATGTCTAAAGTCTTGATCAAGGAACCTTATTACATACACTACATTCACAACCACATTCATTTGTAGTATGAGCTCCCTTTTGGACATCTTTCATATTATTTAACGCTTACCTTAACATATCAAGTTTTACGTAGTATTTGTAGCAATACAATTTCTTTACATGGCTTTACAAAGTATGGCTTCAAAACCTCAAATGCACGTTGTCCAACTTTCACATCTAGATGGATTGCTTGAAACCATAAGAAAAAACTAGTTTGTAACCAACGTACACATCCCACACCATGCCATTTTAGATATATGTACTCAAAAGAAAAATATGTACATGATCTACAAAAATAGTGCAGTTCTAAAGACATAGTTAATTTAACATTTTTATATTAATCTAACATATTAAGTACACTGACTACATCGGCACATGGTATACAAACAAAGAATTAATCTACAACCACATTCAAGTCTTGCATCAACATGACAAACAACTAAAGGAGGCATAGGACCAATAGCAAATAATACCTTGCAAATGTACTAAAAAGAAAATTATGTACGTGCTTCACAATATATTGTAATTCAATATGTGTGGCACAATACTAACTAATAACTTTTGGTAAGTATGTTTACTACCTAAAGATGGTATACACAAATGAAACAAGTATATTCAGTAACAAATAATACACTACAAATGTATTCAATAGTACAATTGGGTGCAATCATACTAACATTACCAAAAACAGTCATAACCATTGTTTAATTTTTTGAATTTTGGATTGTAAAAAGTAATAAAAATTATAATAGAATATTTTTTTATTAAATGTTATTTTGAATAAATTATATACATGTCATAAAAAATTTGGAATCAATTTAATGAATGAAAAATACATATAAGGAATTTTAACCTCTTGTAACCATTACTTAACAATTGCATAAAAGCAACTTAAAGTAGTTTTGACATTAAAAGCACAATTTGAAAATATTTTTCAATGACACAATTTTGGATATTTTTTAATATACACCTTGACATAATAGTATTAAAAAAAATTTAAAGATTTTTAATATTTTTTTGAAAGACATTTAAAAAGATTCCAAGAAGATTTTAAGAATAAAGTAGTGGTCTAAGGGGGCACTGTGGCTCCTTATAGAGTGGTTGGACCCAATTTATGTATATGCTTTGTAACCAAATGCAATCCAAAATATGTAACATAATATTCCTTAATACCTTGCTAAGTATGTGGATTACATCACAATGCTATACACAAATGAAACAAGTATGGTTAGTAATAAATAATACCTTGCAGATGTGTTAAATGGTATAATATTTACATGCTCTACGACAAAATGTAGTCCAAAACATATAACACATTGATACTTTTTAATACTTTTAAATATGTAGACAACATCAACAAGTGTAACCAACAAAAGAAGGTATGCAAATTGCATTAACCTAGTATAACAAATGTACAAACAAGTCTACACATAAGCAAGTTATATATAAGATATGTAATCTAATCAAGTTCAAAACATGTACATAGTAACATCTAATATAGTGCATAAATACTTAAATATAATGCATACAAACATTTTGGTACAAACAATACACATTTTTGTAAATATAATGCATACTATATACCTGGTTCGGTGTGTAATGTAGTTCACCTTATGTAAGCACAAAAACATCAGAGCTTTGGTTAAGTTATGTTAAGAGTACCAATGTATGACATGTTAGATAATGTATTTCAGAAATATTCTTTGTTACGTTACATGTATTACATAGAGCTATTATACCTAAGTACCATGTACACATAAACTAGAAATATCTCTAGGACACATTGGCAGATATGCTAAGTGTAATGAATATGCTAAGTGTAGCAAATTGTCTTGTATTAGTTCATTAGAATTGTAGTGTATTGATCTTTAGGTAATGATGATCTAGATTATTGATACATATTACATCAAAACTAAGTAACATGTAAAATTGATAGTACATGCATACATATTGAAGTTCTACACAACTAACGAAGGCCAACAAACACTACAAATGTAATTCAACATATTTCAAGAATATGGTGTGCAAAGAATATTGAAGAGACTTAGGGGAAAGAGGTTTAGTTCAATGATTAAACAAAAAATTACACACAAAAAAAAAACAAAAGTAGGAGAAATAGGATAGTCACTAACTTGATTTTTAAGTAGGAAGTGGGTCCCATGTTCTTCATACTACTTTGGGCCAACTTGTTTACATGTCACGTCCTTCTTGTTGGGATTAACCCATGTTTCTATTGACCACTATGCTAAAATTGAAGCTTTGTCCTCCATAAACATTCCATCCAACCTTTTATTCTTGTGGGATAGGGTGAATTGTGATGCCCCAAAGGCTTGAAGAGATTGGCATCTAACCAAGGCATGATATATGTTAGTTCTTTTGGTGCTCAATAATCTTGAAATAGATCTAACTCCAAAATTTGGGACTCTAGATACATTTGTGTTAATGGCTACTTCTAGCAAGGCATCTTTGCATGTTAGTTTGTTGTTTAATTGGGAACCTTTCACAAGACTGAATTCAAATTAGAAATTCTTAAGGAACGCAAGTTGAACTTTTTCTTCATGAAGCCTAGGATAGTACTTTGGCAAAATGGTAGAAATTGCTTCATGGGTAAGGACTTTTTTTAGTATGGCCCACCTCAAAGTAAAGTTAATGCATTGGCCCAATTATTTTGCCAGCCAAGTAACAATTTTTTGAGCAATCCGATTGATGCTCCTCATGTTCAATTCATCTAAAAGCATATCATCTTCAGATCCTACAACCACAAAACCATGGGTTGTTTCATTCTTTCTTTGTATCCTTTTTTTCACCATTGCTGCCATTGCCTTACAAATTTTCGTTCTTTCTCACCAGCTAATTGGATTTGACCTACCTTCTCCTTTTGTACTTGTAGTTTTTTTTTTCAAAGCGAGTAATCTTTGCAAGCTCAACAACTTGCCTTTCAACAAGTTCTGTAGCTTGTTGTGCACTTTGCATAGGCTTTATTTGTGGCCTAGGTCAAAAATGTCCTACTCGTTGTTGGGCCATCCGTGCATTATCCATTTGAACACCATGCACACAACACCTTACATACATAAACCAAATGAGAATTTGTTCAATCAACTATGAAATAATTTGGTAGTAAAAATAACCATAAGGGAATATTGATGAAACGACACAAGTTACATCCTTTACAATCTCAAAGTAAATAATTTATGCATTACAAATTAGAAATGAACATGGTGGATTTGATGGTATTAGACGAACTTCAATTGTATGCATGCCAATTCATCTCAGGTTTTTTTGAAAATCAGTGTTGATCCATAGTTTCCGAACCTACTGTAATTAGTATGTTATTTGTTGTTCTTTTTCCAAGCTTGCTATAGCCACATTTGTTCTTTGTTGCTCCTTTTTTGGGCTTGGTGTAACCACTTTGTTTGTTCTATTATGTTCCTTCACTATCAATTGATTAAAAGGATGATACAAATTTGCAACTTGGAGTGGAGCCACTCTTGGCTATGGTTTACAACATGTTTCCAAGCTTTGTTAGAAAGAAATAAACTATGAAACAATTTGTATCTCTCCTTCCATGGGGTGACTTGACATAGTTTAGGCCAAATGGCACCCAAAACCAATTCATCAGGCAAGATAGATGACAAGTCCCCCATTTAAAATCTCATCTTCTTCACTGGTCTATTTTTGGTACATGTCTCTTTGCATCTCTTTGCATCTTTTATCTCACTACAACTGGAAAACAACATTAATTTTTTTTTTTAAAGCTCTACCTTTAGGTCAAAGGTTGTGTCCTCCTTTAGCTACATACAAAAACAACACCTTTCACATTTGCATTAATCACTATATATGAACTCAATCCCAAGTAATCAAATTCAACCCACATGTTCAATGAAAACCTTGAATAAAAAATTTCAATTCTTAGGTAACATGATGATAAAGATAAAACTATTTAGAAACTTACACGGAAATCATGTGATTTGTCCATTGCAACTTGAATTTGCTTTCGATTGGACATTGTGATTTGTAGAATTTCGTGCCACCATGTGTTAAAAAATTTGTGATTTTGTTGTTGTTTCCTATTTGAGTAGAGATGCAAAGGATTTTCATAATGTAGCACGTGATATTTGTAGAGTATGTTGAGCATGATCGGGAGAAAAGGTGATAGACAAAGGGGTGTTGGCATTGATTGGATAGGACTTAATCAAAAAGTGCATTATTATATTTGCGCCTGTAATTTGAGAGGATGAAACTCAAAATGTTCAAGGTAATGATTGTAATTTTTTTGGATTTTTTTATTAATTATAGGAATGGAGGTTGAGTAGACACATGCATAAAATTTATTTGCTCAAGAAGGATAGTAGGGTTGTGTGGGTTCATTTTTATGTTGCGCACAACTTCCTTTTAAAAAATATGGCTTAGAAAACTATAGTCGGACAATTTCCATAGGCGTACAAGACAATTTAACAAAATGGTCATGGGGACAAGTGGTTTTTATTTTTTTATTTTTTGTTTTTTAAACTTTGGCAATTTTTTTTTGAATTTATGCAATTTCAAAGAATTTTTTCTTCTTTTTTATTTTCATTTAAAAAATATTTCATGTTTTCTCATTTTCGTGTTTATTTAATGTAAGTTCGAAGAAAAATTCCAAATTTACATTAATGTGGTTAAAAGAATCTAGCTTTGAATACATAGTCCTATTGTTTTTTTATTAACAAAAATTTGCTCAAAAATTAAAACCAAAATTAATGAATTTGAATATTTTTAGTTGCCACAATAAAAAAGTTTTTTTTGGTCATACATGTATCTTTGGTTTTCAAAAATATAAAAGATGATTTAGATATGTAGTAGTTATTTTTAGTTCATATAATAGTTGATGTTTTTCTAGGGAAAAAACCATATTTTTTCACATTTCCATATGGATGGTAACTACTTGGTTTGGACAAACAAAAATTCCTTGAGAAAACCTTATGTGATAAGCCCATTTGATTCTAGAATTAAAAAAATTAAGTGTGTAAGAAGCCCAAAATTAATATTGAAGAGTGTAGTCAGACATGTGGCAAATTGAAATTTTTGTAGTTCATAGAATCAAATTTGGGCATGTAGTTGCTTTGGAAAAACTTGAAGAATATGCACATGTGGGTGCATTAAAGAAATTCTTTCAAAAAAGAAATTTGGGGGTGTGTGTGGGCACTGAGAAACAAAAGACTTTGAAAAGGACCCTTCAATTAGCACATGGAAGAATTGAATTCGATTTTCCAAAAACAAAGGTGTGTGTGGGAGGAGAAATAGTTCATCATAGCCTTGATGTACATGTGGGTACTTTGAAAAAAATCCTTCTAAAAATGAAACAAGGGGGTATGTGTGGGCATTAAAAACAATCTTTTTTGAAAATGAGCATTCAATCAACACATGGAAAAATTGGATTTGATTTTCCAAAACAAAAAAATGGTGTGTGGGAGGAGAAATAGTTGGACTAAATAACTTTAATGGACATGTGGTTAATCCACATTCGTGTTTCATTAAAAAAAACGGGCATGAGGGGGCTTGAAAGTACAATGAGAACCCTAGTTTGTTTAGTTTTTGACATAAAAATAATTTCAGGGGTGTGGGCTTTTTGAAATAATTGGATAGTGTATTTACATTCACAATCTTTCTGACAACAAATAAACGAATAGTCATAAATGGGTGGAAGTATGATTGGGTGGACCCACTAGGAACCCCTTTAAAGGACAAGCAAGGAACCAAAATTGGTCAAATAATATTTTTGGGCCTTTTTTAGAAAATATTTTCATAATTATAAATTATTTTTTCTCATGCTTATTTATTTCATGCCAAAGTATATGGCTTGAAGTTTCCATTACAATGAAAAAGGTGGAAATCATTACAAATTTATATTCTTTATTGATGTGGCCCCTTAAAAAATCAAGCTTTTAAGCTATGGAAATTCATAATTGAATTATACCTATTCAAATAATTACCCAACAAAAATGTCATTGAAAGTACCTTAGAAAATTATATCCACAAAAAAAAACTCCAACCTTGTTTGAAAAATGTTCCTAACCAAAGAGTTTAAGGAACATAATCATTGTTAATTTCTTCAAATTTTATGTGAGTGTAATGAATAGGAACAACAAAATTCAAAATATTTTTTGCATTGTTGAAGTTTCAAAATTTATACAACCTAGTTAATGTATTCAACAAAAATCTACTAAAAACTTTTCATGTGTTTCCTATATTTTTCCAAAGTTTGATGGGTCTTGAAAAATTGAGGTGTGATGTTCCTTGTGGTACCACCCAATCATACTTTCACCCAAATGTGCATGGGCACATTACAATCACTTTCATTGGTTATTTTTTACATTTTTATTTTGGCAAGTTTTCCCTTGATTTTTGAAATTCCAAAAAATTGGTGCCATCAAGGATGGCATTCTAATCTAACGGTCCATATTCAAAGAATAGTAATATTAAAGTTACACAAAGTCTACAACAATATATTGGAATCCCAATTTCATTTTTTTATACCCTATTTTCCGGTTTAATGTCGCTTCTAAATATGGAATTTAAATGAAATTTCAACATGATACCCATCTTAGGTTTCTTATTATCTATAAAAACATATGTGATTTGCCCCAAAAAATTCAAAGTTTTTGATAGTAATGGTCAAATTTTTCCAAAAATCAAAATTTTAGGTAAAAACACATTATGCCCCCAAAAAATTGTAATCACAAATATTGCATTTCTCCATTTGATTTTTTAATGTAAATATAGACATCACATTTTGGATTATTTTATTTGTTTGAAGTATATTGGATTAGATTCAGACCTAAGAAAATCATTTAAAAAGAAAACTCCAACAAACATTGGTGAATTTCAACATATGAAATATATTTGTGACGAAATAATATTCATCACGAAATATGAAAAATTGCACACATAATTTAAAACTGGGCTTATGGGTGGAATTTTTTGGTGAATTTTTTTGTGGTCATTATTATTGATATACATCAATTGAATTTAGGGGCATTTGGAAGTTTAAAAATTTTGGTTAAAAAATCATTAAAAATATGTGTTTTTTTCTTTTTTTTCAGCAATAAAGGAAAAATATATTTTTTATTTTTTTTGAAAACCAATTCCAAATGAAAGAAAAAGAAATTTTATAGTTGAGCATTGTACTATTTTTTTAGATTTCTTTTGTTTAATAATGTCTTATGAACTATAAACATGAGACCTTACAATTGACAAAAAACTACACATTATATTTGTTGTGTACATTAATTTTATTCAATCCCTTTCATCTAATCGTTGGGTTGAAATTAATCTTGATTTAAAGTGAAATTTGAGGTCCAAAATGTTGTGCACATTCTAGGGCTATTTGTTCATGTATAGGATTTTCAAATGATGCCATGAAAATTTAAACTTATTGCGTACTATAATACTAGTTATACATCACCTTCTTTGATAAAAATTAGTTCACTTGTAATCTACTTTCACCCTTTTAGCTGTGTTTGAGATTATTTTTTCAAAACTTCTCGTATGGATTAGAATTGACTTAGTCACACTATAATACATAGATGGGAAAAAATTCATTCAATTTAGTTTTTGGATGTAAATTTTATGAGTATATTTGCATTTTTTATACATAGTGACTTACATTTTTTTGTCACAAATATATTTTGGAATCACACAATATAAGTTGGAAAGAGGATTTTTTTTTTTTTGCTTGAATTCTTTATGCTATGGACTACCATATTATGCAAAAAGTTTGGAAAAAGATGCTTCAAAATTATCGTGGTTGAAGTTCAAACATGGACACCCTTGGAAAATAGTATAATGTGACAACATTTTTGACCCCCCTTTAGTGTGCTTATATACTTTATGTACATTAATTTTATCCAATCCTCTTCATTTAATTGTTGAATCAAAATTAATTTTGATTCAAAATAAACTTTGAGTTCTAAAAGGTTGTTATGCAAATTTTAAAGTTTTGTTACTTGTGTTTAGGATAGCCAAAAGATACCATTAAGATATTAATTTATTATATATTATAATATTCATTATACATCACCTTTTTTGGTGAAAAATGGCTCATCCGTAGTGTGCTTTCACTCAATAAGTGACAACCCACTATTTTGTTGTTTAATATTAAAGTCGTATATCACTCTTTAACAAATGCACAACAAAGGAAGTGATTTGGTTTTGAATCCTACTTTTTGAGTTGCACTTCAAGACAACAAACCAACAATTACATGTGACAACCAAAGCACGATCAAGCTAGCGAGCAATCCAGTGTTTCCTGCAAGGACAAAATGCCTTGAAATCCATCACCATGACATCTAGAAGCGTGTGCACGTAGGAGAATTGGTGATTGTGTACATGCCTGCAATTATTCAACAAGCCAACTTACTTACCAAGCCATTAGGCATCACCTGGTTCAAAGAATTGAGGAAACTTGTTGGTCTGGTAAACTTCAATGCTCTTACTATTTTTCATTGACCAAGACAAATTATATATTGTAAAGGAAGAATGAAGTTTCCTCTGACTCCGGACGGACAATGGCTATGGAAAGTAGCTAAATATAGTGATCCATCTGACGGGAGAATTCTGCTTTTCTGGCAGAGCTTTGGATTCCACAACGATGGTTTTGAGGGAGGTTAGCAATCCATCTGATGGGAGAATTCTGCTTTTTTGGCGGAGCTTTGGATTTCGTAGTGATGGTGTTGAGGGAGGGTTTTGCTTTTTCGTTTCTCTAGGGTTTGCAGCTCGGAAGAAAAGCTTGACATCATCTTCCCGTGAAGCTCTCAAAAGCTCTAGATTCTCGAAACGAGCAAATTCAACTGGAAAAAACAGAA
>Ga0209611_10004804_pt1 | contig 22963 bp, 11 predicted proteins | sample S1TSphgellanicum_3_FD_187693 | JGI IMG/M metagenome (GOLD analysis project Ga0209611, IMG submission 187693) | Host-associated microbial communities from peat moss isolated from Minnesota, USA - S1T2_Fc - Sphagnum magellanicum MG (SPAdes) (version 2) | ecosystem: Host-associated > Plants > Peat... | reverse complement strand
AAGAAACTGATTACCTCAGATCCTTTCTGCCACCTTGGACGCAAATGGATTTCTTTTTCTGAAAGTCCAGCAGGAGTGCAAGAAAAGGATGGTTCATGTGAGACAGTGCAACCATTGGTGTTTGCACTATAGCTATTGCTTCCCATCTTTCCAATCCTGTTACTCACAAAGATATTGTTGCTTGGAACTCGATTAGCTACAGGGTAAGCCCCTACAGCATGATATTTAGTGTGGTTCCATTTGTCTAGCTGTGAAATCTCATCCCCCAGTTTTGTCTTGATCTCAATTGCCTCACTAGCAGATGGTTCTTGGGCTTTGGGAGTTCCCAGTTCACTTGTATGGAGGGGATCATTCCTTGTTTCGATTTCCTTGCCTTGCTTGGCTATGCAAGACAGAGCTAGCCTCTGTTTCTTTGAAGCTTCAAAATGGCAAATTTCATCCTCAAAATCCACTGTTGAGGAGCTGCCCCCCAGTTGTGCTGGTGCCACCAACAGTTCAGCAACTTCCTCCTTTCTGTTTGTACCTGTAGTATAACAGCCCAGATCCTGCACCATTAGATAAAATGGGTAGTTGTGTACTGCTGGCATCATTTGTCAAGTAATGTGTCACATCCATGCCTCCATTTTGCAATTCCCAGCTTCAGTTTACATACCTTCAAAGGGAGATGCAATTGTACACAGGCTTGTTGTTTTGCAAAATTGGACTGGACTGGACCTTGTACTTGCTAATTGCACTCTCTGGTGAGCTACTGCTGCTGCTGCTGCTCCATGATGCAGGATTCTACATACAGGTGGTTTGATGTTCTCCTTGCTCATGCCATTTTGCAGGCCTCTGCCATGGAAAAGTCCCTTGTAATCATTCCCTCCTTGCCCAGCTAATTGGGCCAGTGAAGACTCACAATCCAAGTGATGAGCCTTAGAAGGGCTCCTATTGTGCCCGTTTTTGTCAAGTTGCAAATTCCATTCTGATGTGCAACCTCTAGAATGGTTCTTGGAGGCGTATGCCTTGTGCCGCTCTTCCTGTCAAGTGAAACAACCCTGAGTAGTTCTTCCAATGAGCCATAACGACAGCAAATCTTTGATCTAACACATGCATTGCACTTTCACAGATGTTGTAAGATGCCTTACAACATTGAGCACAATGTGTGCAGATCAGCAGTAGAAAGAAGTAGACTTGACTTGGAGGATGCGAGAAGCATCTCCAGCAGAAAAGCCAATAGCTTTAAAGAGGAGGAGCCAAACTCACCACCTGCTTGGGCGTCAGTTTGTACACAGAGAAATCGTGATTTGTGCCCTGCAACCCGCCAGCATTAGCAATATTGATAATGGATCCGTAACGAGTTGCACTGGAGAATTGATCTTCCAAGAGCTGCTGGAGATGATAATGAATGCAGCTTCTTCTTCATAGGCATTACCACAATCGGTTCTCGGATAAGAACAAACGCATTGGACACAAAAATCTGATGATGGATCCCATAACAAGTTGCTGGAAGATTGTTCTGGAGGTTAGGATTGTTCAATTGTCTTCGAAGAGTTGCTGGAGATTCAAATCTGCTGCAACGCTTCTTCGAGAAGAGCAATCGTAATACAAATCTCCAGCAACTCTACGAAGAGCGAAGAGCAATCTCCAGCAACGACACAATTGGCATGCAAATGCGTATCTATAAATAAGGTGCTGGAAGGTTGCAGATGCGGGGGTAAAAACACAAAAGCAAAACAAGATCAGAAATCAAAAGAGCAGCAGTACGGACATCCCAGTCGGGCCGCCGCTGCTGAGGAGGAGGAGGAGCACGGCGAAGAAGGCGCTCCTTGATAACGCGTCTATTCCTCCTGCTGTTGCTGCTATTGCTACTGACACTTGACCTGGCACGAACCTTGAGAGGAAAGAGCGTGCTCCAGTTGCCACCGATCATCGACCGGTGGGAGAGAAAAACCATACCTCCAATGCACGCACACGAAGAAGAAGAAGAAGAAGAAGAAGAAGCAGAATTATTCCTCCAATCCCCGGGGTGTTCCCCGCCATCGCTGAATGCGGAAGATCGAAGAAGGGAGCTCTTGAAGACGAAGAGGAAAGCAAGCGTAGAAATCTCAAGACTCGCGAGGAGAGACGGAAAGGGAAGGGCCAAGAAAACTCAAGCAAGACTGCTACCTACCATTCTTCCTTCATTTGTTTGCATACCTTCCTACCTACAAGACCTACCTTCCTATCTTCCTACCTAGTTCAATTCTTGGAATTCTTCAGGCCAGTGTTGGGCGGGAATAGGGTGACTTAAAATTTTCTATTTTATTTCTCTTTTCTATTAAAAAAATAAAAATCCGGGCTGCCTGATTAGGCACTAACTAATTACTTTTTTGGAAATGCCGGAAATTTTGAAAAAAAATATGCATGTGCAAAAATCTGAATGAACCTCTCAAGCACAATAGTTTGTTTCATCATTTAGTATAATGTCAATTAATATTATTTTCAGAAATGCAAAATTTTAAATTTTTTCCTTGAAAGTAATAAAAATAAGTGAAGGAAAATTTATTGATTCTTCAAGAAAAAAATATTTATCAAAATTGATCAATTATTCAATAAACATTGTGTTTTCAAAGGTTTGTCTTGGTAGTTCCATTCCAAGTTTTTAAAGGTTTAAATGTGATCATTGGCACCTTTGAAATCAAGAAATAGGTGTTGTCTAGCACTTGGCATCATACTTTCAATTAATTTTTTAAAGGTTTTTGTGATTCTTAGCAATTCTGAAACATCCAATGAAAGTCCATGTTTTCTTTGATACCTCAATTCCATTTTTTTTTAAGGCTTTTATGAATCTTGGCACTTAAGGTCTGTCCTATACTTGATAGCTCAATTGCATCCTCTTTAAGGCTTTTGTGATTTTAGCACCTTTAAAACATTATTCAATTAGAGTCTATCCTTTCCTTGAAGGTGGATGAATGGTACAATGTAAATAGTTTCAGGGAAAGTTGGGATTACATATAGCATAAAAATAAGTATCCATAAGATTTTACTCACTTTGAAATTTTTTAAAAATCACATGTAATTAATTTGAGCTTCAAACATAAAATAAGTTATTAAACCCATCAATATGCAATTGATGGATAATTGTATCATTGTGTAAAAATAAATCGATAATTTTAAAAACATTGATTTAGAACCCTTATTTGACAACAAATTACTATTTTTTTATTAATTTTAAATTTTCATTTTTTTAATGTAAAATGATAAAAACAACACTTAGCCATCTGCATCTTCAATCGAAGAACATTTTACAACTTTAAAAAATCACAATCTTTATCATTATTATAACATAGTGTATTAATAAATGTTTTCAAAACATATGATATGAACTTCACAACTTGAAAAAGAATTAATAATTCTAGTGAAAAAGATTTTTCTTCATGGCTGTTTTTTTACATGTGCAAAATTTCACAAATAAACTACCATTAAATCTAGTCTTTTGTAGTTTTTTTTTACAATTGCAACATTGTGACAAGGCTATTGCAAAGTGAAAATGTGCTCCAATTAATAATTCATTTGTTCATATTTGCTCCAATTTCATGATATATATTGAGATGTAAACCACCATTAATTGAAATTTTAGTTACAAAATCTTTTGTAAACATCCACCATGATATATCAAAGTTTGAGATATATTGAAAACTATCAAACTATGATAGTTTTTTGTTTACACAATAATATGCATTCACTCTTGACAATTCCATTCACTATTAGAAATTAGCCAAAATATAACTAGTCTATTTGCAACTACATGCAACTATTAGTCATTTGCAACTATGTTTGGACAATTTTACAACTATTTTTTGTGTTGGTCATATTTATGACTACACTTCAACTAGTTTGCAACTATTTTGGTTTTCATCCTTGCATGTGAACAACATTTAGCTTGGTTTTCATCCAAGAAAAACAATTTATGTCCCATTAGTTCCAAATGTGACCAATTTAGTTGCAACCTTATGAATGTACAAATTATATTTTATGTACTCTAAAAGGTATAATTGGGTATATTAGGATTTACAAATGCATACTTTCAATATATATGAATGACCATATTACATGTGTATTCAATGATTATTATTAACATTAAATGGCCTTGATATTATGGTTCCACTATGTGTATATTTTGAGTATATTAAAATCTTATATAAGATATTTATTAAATATATTACGACCACATTGTAAGTTTATCCAAGCTAGTTATCTTAACATATTTCTTTAAATTATTCTTAATGACATTTATAATTTTTTTCATTATTGTATTATATTATATATTTATATTAATTTCATTATAATAATAAATTTAGTCTTCAATAATATCTTTGACTAAAATTTCATGAATAATATTATTTCATTACATAATGATGATGATGGTGATGATGATATTAGTATGATAGAAAAACATATATATAATTACTAAAATTAAAACCATTATGCCTAGGACTGAGATTATTATTATTATTATTATTATTATTGATATCTATAATTCTACAAGAGCTCTAAAAATTGACATAATAATTATAATACAAATAACAAAATAGTTAACCTAAGTTAGTTAATACTTACAATAATATTTAATTCTATTTTAATATTTTAATATTTATGAATTTATTTCTACTAATTACTGAAATAATAATAATAAAATAAATCTAATAAATTATTATGTAATGATTGAAATTCTTTTCAAAGGACTAACGTCCTTATTATTATTGTTTATTTTAAAATAATTAATATGATAGTTAGTAAGCAAATCTAATAAATTATTATATAAATGCAGAAATTACTTTCAAAGGAAAAATATACTTATTTTAAATGAATTCTTTTAATTAAAAATTTTAAGTAAATAAATATATAATAATATTTCATGAATAACTATAACAAATGAAATAAAAATAAAAATAATCAAAATAAGATAGCTACCAACTAGCTACAATATTGATTCAATTAATGTTATTATTGTTTTTATATTTACTATTACCTTAAAAAAAGAAAAATAAATGGAATAATTATAATATAGTAGTTAACTTAAACTAGCTACTAGTTATATTATTAAAGTTTTAATATTTAAAACTTGATATTTATAATTAATATTTAATAATCATTGATTGATCAATTTTTTGTTTTTTATTTAACTAGTAAAGTTATTAATATTTGATAATAACTAAAAATATAATTAATTAGTTTGGTTAGTTTATTGGTTAATTAGTTAATTTCTATTTTTTATTAATTAATTAGAAATATGATTATTTTATTATTTTATTAATTATTAATATCATTATTTAATTAGTTAAATTACTAGTTAACTAGTTAATTAGTCATTTACCCACCTAATTATATAATTTACAAAAATTAAAATGAAGATAAAATATGGGATAAATTGTTTAATTACAAAATTCTTGAATTCTTAAAACAAAAAAGTTTATGCCATATGTTTTAGCTTTCATTTTCACCTTGAAAAGTATATAGACAAGGTGTTTTGTTTTACATTTTCATATTAAAAACCATGGGCATTTGGATGAACCAATAAAAAAGTCCCAAAATAAAATTAAAATATTCATTTACTTACACCTAACTTACCTACCTCCCCACCTACCTAAGTAGGTATTTAGCATAGGTAGGTAAATAGGTCTTACCTAAACATGTGTCTAGCCTAAATAGATGGGTATGTAGATTCTACCTATTTAGTTATTTACCTGCATAGGTAGGTAAGCCTAGGTAGGTAGGTAAATCTACCTACCTACCTATCTACTTAGTTTGACCTACATATTTAAATATTGATTTAAATTTATTTTGGACAAATTCAATTGATATGCCACATGGCACATTTATATTACACCATGTGTCCCAATCTAAAACCATTCAAGCATAAAAATTAAACGTCTTAGACTATTTCAAAATTATAATAAAAATATTTGAAATTATTAAAAATTGGGACTTGCGGGAACAAATCACCAACTCCCATTCTTCACCAAAAAAATCTCATCCTAGTTGCAAGGAACAATATGTATATGGCCATTCAAAAGATGAAGGTGTATTTTGTTGATTTTTTCTTTCATCCAAAATTTCTTGTCATTTGTGACTAATGTCACATACAACTTATTCAACATGACTATTAAGATTTTAGTTACAAATGTTGCCTACGATTAAAAATTAATTGTAGGGACCAACTGCAAAATGATCATTTTCTATTGATTTCATCTTTTCGAAAGGTTTATTTTGACCCAATTCACTTTAGTTTCAATGTAATTCAAATTTGTTTTGACCTAAATCACCTTTGTTTATATTTAATTCAAGTTGAAACCTTATTCACCTCTATTTAAAGCCATTAAGGTCTATTTGGAATTAACCAAGATTGTTAGGACCTTATTCACCTTTATTTTAAGTCATTAATGTTTGTTGGTTTTGCCCTCGGGGGAGGGACTATGGAATGGTGGCTACTTCATTTGGTTTGTTTAACATGTCATTCAAATTTTAATTCATCAATTCAAAACATAAATTATTAAAATTTGAAATAGTGTTGAACAATTTTCAAAATTGAAGATAAAATATGAATGAAACATTTTCATAAAAAAAGGCGTAAGATGGGATTTTGGGAAATTGGTGTTTTTCCCAATGTTGGACAGTTTTTAAATTAGGGATAAACATACATTAAAAAATCAGAATTGGTGGTTGTGAAAAAATTCAAAGATTTGCCCAAATTTGATTTTTCCCCCTTCAATTTTTTTCAGTAACCCATATATTCACAACTTAGATCATTTACTTTAATCTTATCGTTATTTTATTTTAATAGCTAAATACCATTGGGTATCTATTCATCCCATCCATCTCAAAACCCCATTTGTTTTTCAAAGGAAAAAAAAACCTTCATTATTTATATGAAAATTGCATGAAACAAAATTTTAATGCCCAAATGTTAACTTATGATATTGCCACAAATATGAACAATATGAATGATATTAATTGGTTTTTGTTCCTTTTTCTAGTCATGGGCCAATAAAGTGAATTGGTTTTGTGAAGACATTAGTTAAATGATGTAAACAAAGTGGGAAAACAAGTTCAAGTTCACTATAACAAAATTTGAGAACATTTAAAATTCACCAGAATAAAGTCAAGGATCCTTGACCTCCATCAAAACAAAGTTGAAAACCCCCAAATTTTAAAACATTCCCTCAACATTATTTCCCCCCATACGGAACCTCCAAAATGACAAGAAGAAAATTGAAAACTCTAGAACTTCAAAATACCAAAACAAAACACCTTCAAATTTCACAAGAAGAAAGGCAAATACCCACTCTTCCCCCTTGTGAAACTTCATGCAAAATTTTAATCCCTCAAAATGATAAAAATAAAAATTGAAGATTTCAAAACTTCAAAATTCCAAAATAAAAAACCTTCAAAGTTCACAAGAAGAAAGGCAAATACCCACTCTCCCCCCTTGTGTAACTTCACACAAAAAATTGAAGTCCCCCAAAATGATAAAAAGAAAATTGAAAACTCCAAAACTTCAAAATACCAAAACAAACAACCTTCAAAAAATTTAAGAAAAAAGGCAAATACCCCCCTCTCCCCCATTGTGTAACTTCACACAAAAAAAATGAAGTCCCCCAAAATGATAAAAAGAAAATTGAAAACTCTAAAACTTTAAAATACCAAAACAAAAAACATTCAAAGTTCATAAGAAGAAAGGTAAATATTATGTTATCCCCCTTGTGAAACTTCACAAAAAAATTAAAGACCCCCAAAATGATACGAAGGAAATTGAAAATTTTAGAACTTCAAAATACCAAAACAAAAAACCTTCAAAGTTCACAAGAAGAAAAATGAATACCCCCTCTCCCCCCTTGTGAAACTTCACACACAAAAAAAATTGAAGACTTCTAAACTTCAAAATACTAAAACAAAAAACCCTCAAAGTTCACAAAAACAAAGCACCCCCCTTCACACCAAAAAAAAGAATTAAAGACCCCAAAAATGACAAGAAGAAAATTGAAAACCTTTGGACTTAAAAAAAAACCAAAACAAAAAATCCCCCAAAGTTCACAAATGAAATCCAAAGACCTCACCTCCCTTTAGAAAAAAGTAAAATGAAAACCCCCAAAGTAACAAGAAGAAAATTGAAAACTAGGGATGTTAAGCCCATTAAGTGAATTCTTGGGTATTTTGGGTTCTTGTTGAAAATCAGTACAAACTTGAACACCTCACATCTGCTAATGTTTAATGACAAATAGTCACTTCAAAATAGTTGGAAAACAATTAGGCAAATAGCCTACCACTTTTTCTTAAGGAAAACAAGTAAATAATAATAAAAACAACTTTACAACATCTCCAAAGCTAATAGTAAAAACAAGTGGAAAAAATAACTTCAACACATTTTGCAAAGCAAAAATTTAAGCAAAAACAAAACTCGTTTCATGTGAAGAACTTTAAAGTGCAAAAAATACATTACAATCATATCAAAACATAAATAAAAACAAAGACACTTCGAGCTTTCCCAAGAGAAGATTTCAAGTCCATATGAAAATGGTGGGGTTCTTAAAAAATAAAAATTAAAAATCCCTAGAAATCCTCCTAAACTCCAAGTTATCCAACCTTATCCTACATCTAGAATTTGGAATTGAAGTCAAAGGCAACAATTGATTTTTTAATTCTATTAATAAACAATTTTTCAAAATTGGTAGTAACCTAAAATTGATAGTAAAATTGATTATAACCTAAAACTGGATGTAACATAAAGTCAATAGAAATGTAAAATTGATTTATATCTCAAAAACTAGTAAAGTTATACTTTCGGTACAAATTTACAACTCCTCAAAACTAGCCTAGAAAACTTTCTCGCCTTAACATTATCCTCCCTTTAAATTACATCCCACAATACCATCACATAGGTAAAAACTAAATTTTCTCTAAAATATGTTGACAATAATAATAAGGCAAAAATAATTATGAGAAGATAATGACCTACATATCTCATTTAACATAACACTTGCACTAATATTCTTGAATGTTAGGGCAGAGATAGTATGTGTTTAACAACTTGTTTGGACTTGATTCATGTTTGTTTGGACCTTATTCACTAGTGTAAATCCTTATTAAAGACTATTCCACGCTTTGGAATCTAATTACGCCTACTTTTGTAAACCTATGTTGGAACTTAAACAAACGCATTTTAAAACATTTCTTTTTTTCCCCATAAACTATATTGAATGTGAAACTATGTGACACGATGACTATGTTGGATAAAAACTAGTCAAATTTGAAAAATAATAAATCCAAAAGCTTCATTAAATGTGACACTAGATGACATTATGACTATGTTGGATAAAAAATAATTAGATTTGTATTTTTTCATTTTTTTTTCTAGAAACTTCATTGAATGTGGCACTATCTAACACTGTGACTATGTTGGATGAAAAAAGATTAATTTTGAAAATTAAAAAAAAATTCCTGAAATTTCATTGATTGTGACATTATGTGACACTATGATTATGTTGGATAAAAAAACTATCGATTTTGAATTTTTTTCATTTTTTTCGTGAAAAAACCTTAAAAGAAACCTTTCAAAAGGTCCATTTAATTTATTTTTTTTTTAAACTGTAAAACGAGTTCTAAAAGAAACCTTAAAAAAAACAAGAAGAAATGAGAGGCTTTAAAAAAAATAAAAAGAAACAAAAAAACTAGAAAAAGAGTTAAGGGAACAAACAAAAATCAAAGGAGCTTCCACAAATGAAAATGTTATGATATGAATAACCTTAATGGAACAAAGTTAGAGGAGGCCCACATATATAATTACATGTAAAAGAAAACTTTTAAATCATCTTATGTAGTCCATAGAAAAAACTCTAAAATAGCTTTTTAATGAAAACAACAAAAAAAAGCCCAAAAATGCAAACCCTAAAGATCCCTCAAGCAAAAATCTCCCAAATTTTCATATAATAATTAGTACATTTTGTGGGAAGTAGCATTATTCACTTAATTAATTCATGGGTGTGGTCACACTTTGTTTTTTTTTTTGAAGGAGCCATATTAATTGGGCCATCACCAATGTTTTTAGAACATTGGGCACTCCCCAATATAAGCACCTCTTTGGACCACTAATCACAAATAGAAACAAATGTGTTCCATGTGGCCCACCTTTTAAGTTTATATACATGAGAGCTCAACTTTGGGCAAGCCATATTCAACATCTGAATGCCTAAGTCATATGATTTTTGAGGATTTTATGTATGTTATGTTTTAAACATGTTATATTATTGAGTATCTAGTTGTAGGTATTTTTAATTACCTCATTAAACCATGGAGCAATATGATGTGTGTCAAGACTTTGATGGGATCATTGCTTGTTACTATTGCTATATTCATTATTGTTGCATTAGAACCATGTATTTTAGCTCAATTTTGTACCTACAGTTCACAACTATAAACAGTCAATGATAAGTATGTGTGGCATATGTTTTGACTTTGAAATCAAAATCCTCAATTTTGTAATCCCCTTTGTTGTGGTTTCATAATCTTCATTATTGAGACCAAAACCATTCTTGTAGTATCATGTTGTGATGTGTAGTGTTGTGACATACGGTGTTGTAAGGGTGTAAATCCATAGCAAATTTTATTGAACAAAAAAACTAAAATCAGTCAAAGGTAGAAACTAATCAACTAAAAAGAGATGCACGCACATATAAAAATAATGCACAAGAAGAGGTTAAGATGAAATTTTCATGTATTAAATTACAAAGAAGGAAAGAAAACATAGTGTATGTAAACGGTGGCCATGTAATAGCCACCATGAACATCTAAAAATCCAGTCTGACTATGGAAGAAACTTTCCCTAATAAAGGAATTCTAGAAAAACTAACAAAAGAAGGGAAGAACTTGGCCTTTTATACAGTTGCCAACAATTTGAAACCTTAAACAAGCCGTAACCCTAAAACACCTAATAGTGTATAGTAACCTAAAAACGTACATTAACCCTAAAAGGCATGATTAGTATATGCTCGTAATTGGTTGTCATGTATGAGGCCATGTATACAGGCATGATAGTTGTCATGATGTGTAGTGTCATGACATACAATGTCATAAGGGTGTAAATCCATAGCAAATTTTACTAAACAAAAAAATAAAAAATAATCAAAGGCAAAAATTAATCAACTAAAAAAATATGAATGCAAATATATATACAATGCACAAGAGGAGGCTGAAATGAAATTCTCATGTATCCCCCCCAGACTTGAGTTGGGAAAAGTGTGGTATGGTCTAAGTAGAAATCAAGGTGTTATAAAAGAACATGATGAATAATACCAAATGTCGGCATGAACTTGAATGAGTTCCGACTTGAGGTAGAATAGATGGTATCCACCATTATAATTATCACAAAACAACATTTAATCAGCATCGTTTGTCCTTTGACATACGTGACATGGATAGTCAAGCAGAGGAATCCAAGTTGACGTGATGATGGTAGGATCTAAATTTGGTAGGTGGCAAGGCGCACAGTTTTTGGAGTGATCCCAAATTGTGTGTCCGTCAGCTCCTTACATCTCTAACACACCTGAAGGCTTGATTGTTTTAATCTTCAAGATAGTGCAACTAGAAAAAATATTTATAGTATCATTAGGTTGTCATTGGAGATACATAAAGTCACCAACATCAAATTATTTCACCTTAAGTTTGTAATTGCCACCTCGTGTGTGTGCATACCATAAGGTGTTTCGATGTTGTGCAATGGACAAGTTCTCCATGGCCATGGGCATAACCCTCCTTAATAGAGCAGCCTTCTCTGCCATGACCCTAGCCCAAGTGGCTGGGGAGTCCAAGTCCATAACCTGGTCCATTTGAACAGCAATGGAAGAAGGTGGAATGGGATGTCTCCTAAAAAGTAAAAAATAGGAAAGAAATGAGACAAAAAGGAGTGTTTGGACATCTTTTAGCCCATGGCGATGTAAAGTAGGGCTAAGTCCCAATCCTCTTTGTTCCTAGTGAGGCAAATCTTCCGAAGTCCCTTCTTGCATGTCTAAACCATCTTCTCTGTAAGGTCATCAGCTTGGGGATGATCCCTTGAAGTTCGACAATGGTCTATGAGAGCATGGTCGAGTAAGTATTGGAATTATCCTCTGAATTTTGATCCTTGATTAATAAGGCATTTAACACAAACCCCAAACCTACTTAGGACATGTTGTAATAACTCCCTGCTGATGCTGTGTGATGACTTGTCCGATAACGCAACAAGCTCAACCCACTTTGAAAAATGTTCAATCATATTCATGATGTAGACATTACCCCTGGAGGTCTATGGTAACTCTCTAGTTAAATCACATGACCAATGATAAAACATGCCCTAAATAGGTAGTGGAAAAAACATGAGCTGTTGAAATGAGAAAAAAGTTTTCACTCTATCACATTATTCACACCTAGTAATAATGTTTCGGACTTGAACATACATACCTCTCCAATGGTAATGAGGAGCGAGAAGGCTATAAGTACACTTAATTCCAAAATGTCTAAGCTCCGAGTGTACCTTTTGATAAGACCAGGCCGTTCATGTGGTGGAGGAACCATTCTATCGCCTTGTGGTAAGCATCGAACGAGGTGATTGTCCCTCCATGAATAACATTTGGACCGATGTTGTATGCGATCTCGTGATTTGATGTAGCTTGGGGAGGGTATTTCCCATGTTGAAAAAACCTTTAAGTGTCTAAGTCCTCTCATATATCCACAATGGGATGCTCAACCATGTTACATTGTAGTAATGTAAGATAATTAGATGCATAAGATACATGTACTGCTAGAATCTAGTCGAAGTCTTGCCTGGCTTCTGAGAAATCTTCTCAAAGGTAGTGAGGGTGTGACATGGTATCTGCATTCTAATGTGTAATACCAGGTCGGTGAATAACCTTAAACTCAACTCCTGAAGTATAAGTGCCTAACGAGCTAACTTACTAATAAGCTTGTTGTTGGTCATCAACCATTTGATAAGTTGGTGGTTGGTATACAAAGTGAACTCAGTGCCATAAAGATAGGGCCTGAAATGTATGATGACCCATACCATAGTAAGACACTCCCCCTTGTATGAAAAATAATTATTCTTAACCTTGTTATTGTTTTGGGATGCATAGGCGATAACATATTCATTGCCTTCCTTATCAAGTTGGCCAAGAATAGCACCAATACCAAAAGCACTCTAATTAGTGTGTAGAATGAAAACCTTGCTAAAATCAGCTCTTTTCAAAATGGGGAATTCTAAAAGCTTTTCCTTAAGTGTGTCGAAAGCTTCCTGAGCCTCTTCACTCCATGTCCAAGCAACATCTTTTTTTAACAATGCATAGAGAGGATGAGCAATAGTATTGAAGTCTTGGACATAAGTCCTGTAGTAATTACATAATTCGATGAAGCTCTTCAAAGTGTGAACATTAGCAGGATTGGGCATTCCAAAATGGCTACTACTTTGGCCCAATGAGCCATAATACCATTTAGCAAAATTTTGTGTCCAAGTTAGACTATTGAGGTGATAGTAAATTCACACTTTTAAGGATGGATCTTCATATTGACTTCGTGGAGCCTCTTGAATAATCCTTCAAGATGAGCCAAGTCTTGTAAGAGTCTTTTGCTATACACTAGGACGTCATCTATGTAGCACTTTAGGAAATTTGCCCCTTCAAGAACCTGGTCCATGATTCGCTAAAAGAAGATATGTGCATTCTTCAATCCAAAAGGCATCACAAGCCATTCCCACAACTTATTACTTCCATGGAATGTCATTTTCTTGTGATCCTTCATAATGAGCATAATCTAGTTGAAGCCTTGCCTTAAATCCACAATTATGAAGATGTTTGAGTCTCCGATTCTATCAAACAATTCTTAAGGGATGGGCATGGGGTACTTATCCTAAGGTGTAACTAGTTTCGAAGTCCTATAGTAATCGCACATCCTTTTTTCAATCCATAATCTAGCTGAATCCTTCTTTGTTGGCACTATTATAGTAGCTGCGAAATCAGAACTTGATGGCTGAATGAAACTAGCCTCATGGAGCTCTTTGCATTTTTCATCTACTAGTTCCCATTCATGCTTGCTCAACCTATGCCTCCTCTGATAGATGGGTGTCTCATTTGTAAGGTTTATAAAGAACTATATGGTCTTACACCTACCTAAGTCTTTCATTGAGAATGCAAACACATTCTCGTACTTAATTAACAAGTTTGTGACCTAGTGTTTCTCCTTCTGGTGAGTTGGTTCCCCATAACGAAAGGTGTGAGGCAACTTTCCGTCCCTCTACTCCCGGTTTTATAAGGTGACTATGCTTGAAAACATAAATGCTACTGGTGAAGGAAAAATGCAAGTGTAATTCTAGATGTCAGATTACGTTTGTAATTGAAATTAAGTAGCCTACCTCCTATGCATCATTTATGATTAAAACTGATAGATTTATTTTTTCAAGCTCACACATTACACATTTTAGGATTTTATGTCAAATTGTCATTCATTTAAACCCATGTTTAAGGACTCAACACCATGTCCAACATAACTGCAAACCATTAGTCACTTGAAATATTTTTTTAACACATAGATTATTCAAATCCGGCTTGCCATAGATCATCAGAAAGCTAACAACAAGGTGCATCTTGCTACTAAATCTTAAGCTCTACAGCTAAACCAACAAAAAGTTATGCTACAAAACCCGAAAGGGTTTTACAAAGGTGATAATTCAACTTGCTTGCGGACCACCAGTCACTTGAAATATTATTTCTAACACATAGGTCATTCAACTTCGGCTTGCTTTAGCTCATTAGAAAGTTAACTATAAGGCACACCAACCTACCAAATCTTAAAATCTATAGTTAAACCAGTAAGGAGTTATACTACCAAACCCAAGAGGGTTTTATGAAGGCAACTGGTTCAACTTGACTCCAGACCATCGGTCATTTAAAACATCATTTTTAACACCTACATTATTCAAATCTAGCTTGCCTTAGCTCATTAGAAGTTATGCTATGCAAATTGCTATCAAATCCCAAGTTTTGCAGCTAAACCAATAAGAAGTTATGCTATGAAACCCGATAGGGTTTGTGAGATTTCTCTAAAGTTTGAACCTCCCAACACTATCATTACCCACCCCCATTCCTTCAAAACTATTACAAGATTTTCATTATACTATCCTTCCTTCTCCCCTCTACCAAGACTAATCATTATTTTCCTCTTCAAGAAGCTTGTGGGAACAAGTATTCAAGATTGAATGAAAATTATGTTCAGGGAAAAGAGAGAGCTCCCAATGATCTGAGTCCGCCTTTTAAAGAGAAGGAGAAGGGAGGTGAAGGTAGATCCAAAGCTTGGTGACCAGTGGAAAGTTCCATGCTTGGTGGCCAATGGAAGGTTCCATGCTTGGTGGCCAATGGAATGTTCCAAGCTTGGTGGCCAATGGAAGGTGAAGGAAAAACACCTTTTCACCTCTTCCCATTTTCCCCCCAATAAACTTTATTTAAACCTTCAATTTTTTCCTTTGACCTTGCGGTTTTACTTTACCATGATTTAAAACCGTTATTCACGCCTTTTTTTCCTTTCCTTCGATCTATAAATTACAACTTCGCATTTCAATGTAACAAGTCCTTCACACATTCATTGTCGATTTGATTTTGATTGAAGATTTGACCTTTTTCCTCTCCTTGAAATTATGGTGTCGCGCATGGTCACATCTTACGGCCCGCAAGCCACACAAGTGAATGAAAAACCACCTCCAGAGTCATCTCTAGATTTTACCCTAACACAACATCCTCATGATGAAGAACCCAAACCTCGAGAGGTGCATGCTCATCTTGAAGTTAAACCCCTTCGAGCCTGGTACTATCATATTTTTCCAAACTCTCGCACCCTGGTGATCTTGCTGCAAGTTGACCCCGCTTTTGGTGACGAACCTAAGACCATTTGCAAAGGTTGTTACGAAACTAAAGATAATTCTATCTTTGCATGGTCTTCAATTCTCGACGTTGGACACTATCATTGGTTGCACGGTCCGATTCGTCAACTACCTCCTAATAGCAAGGCAGACTACCTAGTTTGCACCGTCCGACACGTCCTAGATTTCCTACAGTTATGAACTATCACTATGGCATAGCCCAAGATTTCACATGTACTTGCAGCTCCTTGTTGAGCTCATTCACAAACTAAATAAATGTTTCAATTATTATGAGACTCCTATTACCATTAGCACACTATTATACTATCTATTTAATCGTTGAGTTGTCACGAATTAACCTTATGTTCAACGGCTTAAAGATTGTTCTAACTCTATTAGACCTTTCATTAACATCCCTTCAACTGCTTCAAGAATTTCTAACATCGTTGCTATTCACTAAATATTAGAACAAGACCAAAGTTGTGCTGAACACCGCAAATTCTGGTGTTTACTTCTACCCCCAACCCTCTAGAGATTTCTCACCCTTAATTATGCAACAAAGTTTCTAAAATTATGGTTATCGACTTTTTGTTGAAGAAAAGAATTAACCCAACACCTTATTCACCAATAACGTACTTCATAAAAGGAAATAACCCCTCCACACACCTAGCGCATTCATCATTCCCTATGAAATTAATAAAAGCCCCTAATAACCTTACCCCATTCGAAGAACCCTGATGTAACTTTTAAAAATTGAGACTATTGCACATGGTTATGTTAGTATGGCTCACAAAAGGGTAGTTGGAAACACATGGAATGGAGTTGAAAAGTGTGTTTGAAGAACCTAGTGTATTAGTTCTCCACTATCTAACTATGCAGATTAGTAGAAGGTTGTAATTGTTTCTCCAGAAGTTGATGTACCTATAGGTGTATCAAAAACAACTTGAGTCAAATTACATGGTATCTCTTCCCCCCAACACTAAGAGTGAAGTGTAAAGTGTTGAAGATAAGCAAGTGTACTTGGTTGGGGTGCCATGTAATTGCATTACCAAAATTGCAAGCTAATTGAATCAATGTTGGTGTTGTGTACATTTGAAAAAATACACGTGTTACCAACAACTATGTAAGCGAGTTTAGGTCTATGCCTCTCCCCAATAAAGCGTTATGCTCCAATCTAGTCACCTTGGTGTGAGTAGTAGTGCCAGTTTAAAACCCCATAGCCCTTTCTCTTTCTTTCGGGCTTGGTTCATCCCAAGTGGCTAAAACATGATGATACACCAAGCTTGGTCCATCTCCCTAAAAGGTGTGTGCTCTTGGGAAGGAACAAAGGTGGGCCAAACACCTCTTAGTTTTCCTATTGTTTTCACAAGAAACCAAGGAGGTTTTTCTTACCTTGTAACTGGTTGGTAAGAGCATTAATCATCCAATATGTGAGAAACCTGCAGGTTGGGGTCTTTGATGGTGTATTTTAGAACCAACTGCAGAACTGGTGTAAGGTTAGTCCACCAGTTGTGTAGGCGGTGCGCATAAAAACCACATTGTGCCGCATCAAGTAGGAGTGGTTTTCCAAGGTAATGTTTGACCAACGTGTAATGCTCCTAGACTTTCTTTTTCTAGTTAAGCTGAGAAAGGGTGTTCTCAATTACATAACCAAGCGTAGGAGAAATGGATTGAGCCTAGGTGATTAATCATACCATGTCCATGAAAAGATCAGATCTTGAGTCACTCAAGCCTTTTCCAAATCCAGTTGTTGAAAATCCTTAACACTCCCAACCTAAAATGATGAGGTCCACGGGGCCAAGTAATTCCATATGCTTCTTTTGAATTAGTTGTATGTCAGAGGGCAAGAAAGTGAAACTGGCCTTCCATGTGATGGTTGCAAACTGTTGTGGAAATCTAGCTGTGAGCTCCATCATTTTCAATGCCGCCATTTGCTTTGTAATACGATCAATGTCTACGTAGAAATACCTCCAAACCACCATCCCTAACTATAGTAGGGCTTTGAAACTTGTACCAATACCACCAAAGAGTTTTAGTAATGTAATCCCTTCTTTAGGCGATGTCCAAGTAATTAACTGACGAAATACTAGCTTAATCAATTTGCCATGGCTCTCCATGTTTTCAAAACTTAGCAAAGCTTTACCAAAGGCTCGTGGGCTGCTTTGAACCTTTGTAAAACCTCTATTCCATGTTGAATGTCAGTAGGAACCACCTTTAAGGTTTCAATAGCTTGGGCGTAAGTTGTTTCCTCTTCATCACCTTCTATCTATTCGTGGTTAGCTTATTGGATGTAATACCTTCTATCTATCCTTGAGCATACAATGGTGAACCAGAGGACTATGGTTCCCATGTAAATCAAGGGGTATGTATTCTAGGTGGTGACCATTAGTCTTCCAATCCACTTGGTAGTACGCATGCTCGAATCGGTTGTCAATTGTGAAACTGGTGGAAATAAGGCTTCTTGCCTAATGAGCACATCATAATTAGTGGCATTGGTGATTAAACATATGACATGTAGGCAAAGTTCCTGATTTGTACCTCCATTGAAATTAAGTGCATTCAAATTCGAGCTCTCCCCAAGTACCTCTTCTACGCTCTCACTAGTGGTGCAAATTTGCCCATAGATTTTTGTAGTTTAGAATCGAACATGGCCATCTTTTTGGTGAATTGAACTCCAAGAATCACTGGTTGGGCATTTGTATCAAGAAGTACCACTCTGGGTGTATGTCCTCCCACTTGGATTGCTGATTCAATATTGTCGACAATGGCAACTCCGGTGATGATGGAAGTTCTTTCACTAGGCACCACCTTTGGAAATGAGTGAGAGATTTTGTGCAGAAAATGGCTATCCATAATGCCTTTCCTAAGTAACAAATCCACAAGTGAGGTATTCTTAGTTCCCTTCTAATATGTGAATGTAGAATCAAAGGTAGGAGAGCCCATTAGTTTAGCCATGTTAGAACTACACTACTAAAAATCCTGTTGTTTGCAACCAGTCAATATGCAACTAACATGCAACTAGTTGTCGTTTGCAACTATTTTGGTCATGTTTGTAATTATAAATTTGATATTGTATAAATTGTCAACCATACGATTGTGTGTGCAACTAACGTGCAATTAAATGTGTACAACATGGACACGTGTTATAAAAATGATGACTTAAACTTATACATACTTAAATTATTATATTTATGTATCTACATAGGCTATGTATAATAATATTATGTGCCTCTAGTACTAAGGTTAACCACATGTTAACTTATGCTAACCTAAACTAACCTAAGCTAAAATGACCATGGCTAAACTAACCTAGGCTAAATAAACGAAAAAGTTAAAATTAACCATGGCTAAATTAAATTAGGCTAAAACTAACCATGGCTAAATTTATTAGGCTAAAACTAACCATGGTTAAATTTACTAGGTTAAACTAATTATGATTAAATTAAATTATGTTCAATTAACTATGGCTAAATTAAGTTAGGCCAAATAATTATGGATAAATTATTTATGGCTAAAATAAATTAAACTATATTATTTATGGTTCAAATACATATGGCTAAATTAAATTAGGCCAAACTAATTATGGCTAAATTAAGTTAGGCTAAATCATTTATGGCTAAAATAAAATCTACTAAATTAAATTAAACTAAACTAAACCATGGTTTAAATATATATTACAAGTTTTTAAATTTTATTTGTCAAATATATTTAAATATTTGTTTTGGAAAGTAAAACATTTGTATTTTATTTTATATGGAACCTTTTTCAGAAAATGTAAATTTGATTAAACAAAAAAATTATTCATAATCAATTAATATGATAATATTAAACTTTATTATAAATATCCATAATTGTCAATTATTTTTATTATAATTATAATGATAATCACACACACACACACACACACACACATATATCTCAATAGGTATTATATATTTAAAATTTATTATTTACGTTAAAATATTAATTTAAATAGGCTACACGAATTAACCTCCAAGTACACAAGCATCTTAAGCTAATTACTAGTTTAAGTTATATAATAATGTTAAAATCATATTTTCATTGAGTAATCATAATTATTAAAAATATTTTACAATCATCTTTGAAATGCAAAAAAAGAAGGAGTAATGAAAAATTAACAAGAAAAATAAGTTTTCCAAGTTACAAAACGTTTTTCTTTTCTTTTCTTTGAACCCCTCCTACTCTCAAACCTCATAACTTTCTTATTTTTTATTCATTTTAAACGATTTAAAATGCTATAAGAGCACCATCTGAAGTTCTACAAATTATGTTGGAACTTTAATAGCAAAAAAACAACATAAAAGGAACTTTCTGGGTGTTTAAGAAATGGCCTTTGTAGTGTTAAATGGTTTTTTTTTTGAGTTTTTGACCCCCTTTACTTTGGGGTGACATAACTTTCTCATTTAAAATTTTTTTTTGACAATTTTTAATCTGTTAGATGCACCAAGAGGAGGGCTTCAAGTTTTTTTTGGACACCAAAAACAAAAAAGTCCTCCCCTGGCTGCTATACTTTAATACATTAGTTGCATCTAATATGCAACTAAATTGGTTTGTGAAGTTTGGAATGGTATTTTTTATCCCATATCCTTTGGCTTCCAATTCTATTTGGCTCAGTATATAACTAGGAGCAATAACTTTATTATAACCAAGCACCAAATGCCATTTGGGATGAGTAAATAAATAAAGCTTGACCTTTATGAAATGGTTAATTTTAAAAATAAAATTGGATTATTTTAATCTTACCTATATAGCCTAAACCTAGTTATGTTCAACCTACTTACAAGCCTAAATAAACCTATTTATTTAATAGGGTTAGTAATTACCTACCTACCTAGGCACACGTGTCAACATCTTATTGGCCAAAAAAATTAGATGATTTAAATATCATTAATATTTTAAAATTAAAAAGGTAGGCTTTAATTACCATGTGTCATCATATAATTTGTGTTTAAAAAAGATAGGTGTCAAATGATCAATGAACGCTCCATGGTGTGCCACGTGTCATCATTTCAATGGCAGAAACTTAATGATTGAGATTAATCCAATGAATTTTTAATTTTGAAAACACAAAAATAATTAAATAGTGACAAGTGTAAATAAGCTAGTTGTCCAATTTTTAAACAGATGTCATATTTTTATTAGTGACATTGTAGTTGCAAGGAGAGTTACAACAAAGTACAATTACATTTGGATTAGTATGTATGGATGAACATGTATATTAGCACCATATATACATGTTGCATACGTAGTGTCGCATGCAACTGAATGTCATGTGTAATTTGTCTTATGCAACTACACAAATTTGCAGTTACATGTGTCGCATGTAACTGAATTTTAGTTGCAAATGACAGTTGTAAAATCCAAAATTTCTAGTAGTGCTAATGACTAGATTATGAACGCCATCTATAACATGTGAGCCAATTGAGTGTCTTTTCAAGGTGTTGGATGGGACCCATGTAACATGTGGATCAAGGATTGGTAGAAGACTTGATGTAGTGTTCAGGGTATCCTTTAATACTTTAATTATGTCCCTGGTGCTTAACTTTAAATCTTGAAAACTAAACAACGATATACTCATAAACTTTTGTGCCATTTCACGCATTTGAAATTGGCATTCCATAAGCTAATCAGTGGAAAATTGTGTGTTTTCCTAATGTACATGTACTCCTACAACATGAAAATTTGATGCCCTAACAACTTGTGGTGTAGTAGTCTCCTCCCCCTTCACCAACAAGGTGCGTTCTTCTTTCGTGTTGAGAGGACAAAAAGATTGTGGCATGACTGCTCGAGGTCCTTTAGCCCTGGTAATAGGACTTGAACTAAATGTGAATCCATTAGTCTAAATTATTTACCTAGTGGCAGAAACTCTAGGTGTCACACTAGCCTCTTGTGCCGCAAAGTAAGAAGGGCAAAAAAAAGTGGCAAATTCTGGTGTGAAACTAGAATTGTGTGCATTAGGAAGAACATACTCCCTAACCATGGCATCATGTGGGAGGCCATAGAACGACCTAGGAGGTCCCTCCCATGATCCTGAACCTTGTACAGGGTAGACATGACTGGCTGGTTGGGAAAACTTGCCTTTTAGATTAGTAAGTTGGGCCCTCAATGATTCAAGTTCATTTTGCAGAGTTTGAATTTGAGCAGCATGGGCTTGAAGCACCTCCTTCTTGTCAGCATTGTGCTCCTTCTTTTTAACATTCCTACAGGAATTACCCTTGGTGGGGAAAGCCTAAGTTGAAGGTTGAGGTGCCTTGGCTTTTAGTTGAAAAGGCAGAGGAAGATGCTAGCAGATTTTGACGTGGTAATTGGAGTTGTTTTCGTTCCGGGAATTTGACAAAACAAACAACTTCTTGATGTCCCTCTTTCCCACAATAATCACAAAAGAGATCTTCGGAAGGAATGTTGCATTCATTAACTTTGTGGGCAAGATTGCCATAATAGTTGTAAGAAGGTAGGATGGGTAGGCTGAGTGCACCACTTTAGCCCTTACAGAAGAATGTGATGATCTAGTTGGCGTAGCTAGTGGAGGCTGAGGCCTTGAACATGATGGAGGCCTCATAATATTGACTTCATAATGCACATGAGCTAGTTCTAGCTTTTTAGAAGTATTATACACATCCAGCAAAGTGTACGAGTTTCCAAATTCTATAAAAACCCGTTGCAAAACCTGCGCATGGAATGCTGGAGTACCTTCCAATGAACAAAGATACCAATGGGTAGCTTCCAGGTTTGTGATGTTTTAAATATCCTTTTTAAGCTTGAAAAGCCTCTTGTAGAACATCTTGAGGGTTTCATCTTTCTATTGAAAAAAAATGGCGAATTGCAAAAAAAATTCAGAACTCTTGACCGGAAATCACTAGAAGAAAAACATGTATTTTCGACTGCTCTTTGCGACTAAATTTTAGTCGTAAGAGACATTTTGCAACTAAAATCCTTTTAGTCGCCTAAGACAAGTCGCATGTGAAAATTAATCGCAAATGACAAAGAGTATAAAGTCAACAAATACATTTCATCCTTTGACTCCATTGTATACGTATTGTCACATGC
>Ga0209611_10004803_pt1 | contig 22965 bp, 7 predicted proteins | sample S1TSphgellanicum_3_FD_187693 | JGI IMG/M metagenome (GOLD analysis project Ga0209611, IMG submission 187693) | Host-associated microbial communities from peat moss isolated from Minnesota, USA - S1T2_Fc - Sphagnum magellanicum MG (SPAdes) (version 2) | ecosystem: Host-associated > Plants > Peat... | reverse complement strand
TTGTTTTTTTTTTTTTTTTAAATTTTAAATTTTAAATAATAAATTTTAATAATTTTTTTAAAGGAATAAGATTTTTCTTGTCCCCACCGCCTCTCCTCCCGACCCCACCCTCCCCAAAAGACCTCCCCAAAAGAAAAACAAACGTGCCCACTGCCTTTCTTTTCAAGTTGAGAATAACCACAATTTCATGTACCCCTTCTCCTATCATCCATGTTAAGTGGGGATAAATTTATCATTATTCAAATATTTTGTAATACCTGGGGGGCGGATTCGTTCTAGCTACATCCTCCAAATTTCCAGAACATGGCAGGTACAAATCTTAATTGATTTCAGAAATTTTAAGAAACGAGTTTAAAATTGTGAATCACTTAGATCTAAGGCCCACTTTAGATGGGGGGCCCATGGTCCAAATTCGTAGGAACCAATTTGGACTCATTTGAAGCCAGAATCTTTGCTCCAGTTGGACCGTGCTTTGGGGACCCTAGCTTGCAAGTCAATTCTTCAAATCATGAGCTCTCCAATTTAGCTCTTTTCTTTTTTCTTGGTCCAAACCAATTGATTTTCCCTCCAAAATGGTGCCATGTAGGTTTAGCCGGGATTTGCCACTCTCCGGTCATAAATTCTCATCCAATTTATGGCTCTCAGCCAATAGGATCGGTCTATTTCTTTAGACCCTGGACTTTGGAACCTCATCTAAAGTGGCCCTAAGAAGACCTTGAGTTCCCATAAAAATTATCACTGGGCTGTTTAGGCTAGTCCAATTTAAATCATCCAAAAGAGCAAGAAACTATTAAATCATGACAAGGCCCTTTGTTTTTGGCAATGTGGTTATTGCAATCTAGTTTTATTAATGGCTACTTAAAGAAAATCATGAATATTTGTTGAACATATTAATCTGAATATCGTTTTGTCTAGTGAATGAGTTGTCACTTGATTTTAAAACACAGAGCCTGCCTTGACCTAAATAGTTGAGGCGTTGAATTTAAGCTAAAACAAGCGCAAATTGTGGATCTAAGTATTGGTGTACCAAATGTTCACCAGGCCTACATAACCATGAGTGGTAAGGTTGTGGCAAGGAATGCCCAGTGTCAAGTAGGGGAGTGAATCTTAATGTGATCCATGCATTCAGTCAATCATTGTAGTTTTTGTTTCCCTTGATTATAAGGTTGGTCCTAGGGTTTCATAGTGAACTTTGCATCCATAGTTTCCCTCAAATCTACTGACATTAGATCACCAGACAAAGGTTTTGAGTTGAATGGGTTGTGAAATCTTGGATCAATATGTAATGAAGTGAACACTGAATTTTGGTGCACCATTAATTATTTTTGACTTGTGGGTGTTACTGCATGTAGATAGGCATGCAAGGAATGGATGACTTGACTACTCATGAGCTTCACATCCAACAAGTATGAATGCCAATTAAACAATTTGGGATCAGATGTAAAGGTTTTCACACAACTAAACCTTCGGCTGCATTAAGATAGATGTAGTTGTGGGAATGCATGTATACATTAGTAATATGAGGGGGAGTATGTACATTGCATGATATTAGTTGCCAAATGGTCACAAAACATCCCTATTTATGGGTAAGATATGAGTTGCCATGTAATGACATTGTATTGTTAATGTGAATTGCCATCATGTTACATGGGACCAAAAACCAAACCTCTAGTTGCAATGGTAACTAAGCATAGTAATGTAGTTAATAGCATAAAGGCAAGATTCCAGTTTCCTTTCAGTTGCCCATTAATTACAAATTCATCATTATGGGTTCAAAACTAGTTGCCCTGAGTTGATATTTACTTTTTTTAACAACTATAGTTGAACTCCATTACACCCATTGAGCATTTGAACTAGTTATAAAATATACCTAGCTTTGGATCCGTAGTTATAGCCTAGTACAACCAAAATACAAAGGAGATGCCTACTAGTTGCTAATGAGTTGCCAAAATCATTTCAGGAGCTATTTATAAATTACCATGTAGTTGTTTTACATTATATAGGTAAACTACCATGCAACTAAATTAGACCATATAATCTTGCACCTAGTTGCAAATTAGTACATCCACTACTGGCAACACAGTTATAGACTAGGATTACTATCTACTATCACACAACCAAGTTTCATCTTAAGTGTTAAATAGTTGAATGTTAGATATGACCAAGTTGCTACATAGTTGTAGACAATTATATGTAGCAATTTTTGTAAAACTACATTGCACTCAACAATGAGACCCTTAGTTGCGAATAAGTTTCCATCAATGGGACCATCGTGCTAAAACAATGAGAGGAAAAAACCATCAGTTGTTGCTGAGTCGCCATTATATTGCAAGTCTAGGCTATGTCTTACCAATATGTTATACTATAGTTGTGAATACTTGTCATAATCAACTTCTATGCAATTATACTAAACACACTGGCTACAAGCTTAGTTTCAAAATATAACTAATCCAATTGTAATTAGTTCCAAATGAGTTGTAATGTTGGGCACAAAGAAGTTGCTAGGTTGTTGCAAATGAATATTAATTATTATTATTGTGCAACTACCCTAAACTTTATAACCATAAACCTTTTCGCAAATTGGTGGTTATGCGATTGCAAAGAAGTTGTACATGAGGTCATTTAAACAACCACCGAAAAATTGCACTAAACCCAATGACAAAACATATAGTTGTATTTAAGTGGTATCCATTATTTTTGTACCCAATTTATGATAATGCTCCTTGGAAACACATTAGTTGTTTTGTAGTTGTTATGGTTTTGTTTATTAATAATCAAATAATAGTTATGTAGTTACAATTATGAACCCTACACAACTATGTTATAACTACGATGGACTTGATTGTTAACCACCTAGTTGTTAAAAGGCTTTGCTACATCACCAAAACAATATTCTAACACTACTAATGGAATAATGCAATAATGTTTTGTTAGTTCCATAGTAGTCTCGTCTAAACCTTCACACATGCATTATTGTGGTTGCATTGTAGTTGTTTTATATTATTCATTCAACTATAATACAACTATAAAAGGACTCATTACCTAGATGTCTAGTACACCAATCACAAGCATCGTAGTTGCAAATGAGACCCAACAATCAAAGCAAAGAAGTTACCAATTAGTTGTTATACAACAAATTTTTATGGTTTTCATTGTGTCATTATTTTAAAAGTTGGCAATGGAATCACAAGTCAATACTATAATGCAAACATGTGAGTTGTCAAATAGTTGCAAAGAAGTTACACCAACCTTAAGCTTTTAGTTGTAAAGCAATTGCATGAGAAATGAACAGACAACATCCTTATTGGTTAGATGAAAACCCATGTCAACATGATGTTGTAATGATAGTTGCAATATAGTTGCAAAATAATTGTAGATGAGTTGTATTTTAGCAGTTGCAAGAGAGTTGCACAAAGTTGCACATAGTTACATTTTTATACATCTTCGTATACAGTGAGTTGCAAGTGGTCATTGCAACTCAAAATTTGAATTGCAAGCCCAATTGCAAATCACCATATTTTTTCATAGTGTTTGAAAATGGATTTGAAGATCCAAGTTTAGATTTTCTTGTAAACTTACACTTAAATCCTAAACCCTACTCTGTTATCATCTTCTATCACTATTGTAGAATGTTCATCTCCTATCTATCATTAGCTCAAAAAAAAACCTATTTCAAAATCTGTACATTTGCAAACCTTGGAAATCAAATTTCAAAGTTTCAAAATTGATAGCATTTAATAAATGTTGATGGGCTATTCAATTACTTGTTGCATTGAACAAAATTTGCACAATTTCCATGTAATCAATTGTGTTGTTTTGAACTGCCCATTTAACAACAACATCATTGTTGAATGTGGTCCATTCATTGGCACGAAGATGGTCAATGAGAAACATCACTTGGGATTATCGAATATTTGACATGCAAAAGTTAACAATAACATACTTAAATTTGTGTGCATCATATAATTGGCTTGCCCACCCAATCATGAACTCCAATTGGACCTCTTGAGCTTGAACAAGTTGCATAACCACTTGATCATCATAATACTCTTGTACAACTTCAATCAAAACATCAAAATCTAGTTGTGCAAAAATTTTATTAACTCAACATGAGTAATGTATTGATTATTGTCAACACAATACCCATGTTGCACATATGGCTTTTGGTGCCCTATGTGGACATGTGGCAAGCTTGTGCATGCCTCTTTGCAAATGTTTAGAAAGTCAAAAGCTTTATTGAACTTGATATCACTGACCAACTTCACATGCTCCACTATTGGATCCAATGGCTCACACAAGCATAACTCCAAGCATGTTTTAGTATCTCATCATCTTTGATGAGACAAGTGTAAGCAAGGTGTCTATTGCAATTTTACAATATGCCACCATGAAAACAAAATTAAATATCATATAAATCTAAGGTAAGAGTTCATTTGTTAAGAAATTAGGGTTCGAACTAGGGTTTAGAGTGAGCAGAAGAACTTGTAGAATATGTTGAAACAATCTAATTAGAAAAAGATATGAATGTTAAATGATTCATTAATCTCGCAATGAAGCACATCATCGATCTCCCCTCGCAAATTTTTCAGCTTTTGAACAACAGTGAAAGGGACATTATATTCTAATTCTTGAACTAATGCCTTTGCACAATGCAAGGTGGGTGCAAGCTAAAATGGACCACTTTTTGCATCACATTATAGGTTTTTATATAGTATCATGCATTAACATGTCATTAACATGCCATAAAATCATCATTATGCCAAATTTTTCATTGAATTAAAATTTTCAACTTGAATAAGAAAACATATGGATAAAAAAATATAACATGTATTCTCCAAATATAGAGTATTGGACTTTTGAAGTTGAAAAATATGGACTACTATTTTGTTTGTGGCTTGATACAAATACATTTTTGTTAATGTAATTTTAACACTACCAAATAAACTATTTATGAACTATTTATCCACCAAAATTGGTCCACCTTACCTTGCAATCACCTTGTGACTTCTTTTTAGTGATCTTGAAGGATTTTGCCTTTTTGGAAGCAAACTTGGAGAGTATTCAAAAGCAAAACAAGGTCCATGAAGGCCAATATTATCACAAGCATGTTTTTCCAAGCAAAGCACTTGGCCTTTTGTGGGGCAAAAAACATGCCCACAAGCATCACACGATTGCCCGTACGTCAAGGTAACCACCAAACTCACCCTCCTAGGAGATGTTTGTTTCGCATTGGGCAAAAGCATCCTTGGGTGGTACCACTAAGAACAGCACACCGTAAATTTTCTAGACTTATCCATGTTTAGGACAAGGTAAAATTAAATTTTAAAAGTTTTTTTTCTATAAGTTTTATACAAAAAGAATGCGCAAGTCATGTACAATTTGAAAATCTAACTGGATGTACCAAAAAAATTAGTATGCCTAATATTCCACCAAGGAAAAAGTTTGAAGAAAGTAACATTTTGAGTTCTTGCATTCAGGATCACAAAAGGAACATGTTTTAAAACTTTTTTTGCAAGCTTTTATTTTCTAAATAAGGCTTAGATGGTCCTCTTTCAGATTTGTGCAATAGATATTGGGTTTATACATGTACCAATTTTTTAGCAATTTCCCAAGGTCAAGACTTTTTTCCCTAGAAGGCCATTCCTAGGAACAAACATGACAACTTTTTTGCCTTTTTTTGGTTTCAATTTCCATTTCAAGCCAAGTACTTTTGCCTGAAATGGACAGAATGGGAAAAAAAACCTTATAGGGTATGTCATCTGCAAGTAATGCCTTGCCAGGACCGAAAACCTTGTCTCAATTGCTGAAAGCCATCTCTCTTCCCCATTGGTCCATTTTAAAAATAGAAAAAACAAAAGAGATTTTACAGAAAAAAAAAAGTTGTATTTATAAATGTCCAAGAAACTCAAAGTCTTGAACTCAAAGAAGGATGAATTAGTAGAAGAGTCTAAAAGGCTAAAATTTTTGTTGTCTGCCAGGGAGATCAATCTTGATCAAGTTATTAGTGATATGTAGAAGTGTGAAACAACCTTTCAAATCATCCAAGATGTCACAAGGAGCAACTCCGAGAAGTTGAAAGATTTAGGGTTACAATTAGAAAAAGTTCAACAAGGAGGGGATTTTGCCATTGATGTTGCTTCCTTGCTTCAACAAGGTTTAGCATCACTCACATCATTGGGTGATTTAGGCACCCAGAAACTGAAGGAATGTGAAACATGTTCTTGAGTCCAACTCCTTGCATTGAGTTTCCTACATAAGTCTAGTTCTTTGCACTTAGTCCCATTTAAGTTAAGAGTCTTAGCATAAATCCTTGCAATAAACCAAAGGAATCAAGGAGGACAATAGTCCTAGGTAGTGAGTTGTAATCCAAAACTTATGAATGGACTTAAGTCCTTCCTCATGATCAAGACTTGTAAGTAAGGATTCATTCTTAAGTCCTAACTTTCAGTCATTTATAATTGATACCTTTGTCATTCTTTTCCTGAAATAGGAAGGGCAATGGACAATGTTAAGACTATTGGTCTTGAATTGTGATTTTTTTCCTAGATGACAAATTATATTCCTGAATTTGGATTTTTGATCCTTGTTTTCAGTTTGATTCCTAAATTAAGACTTTTGAGTCTTTGATTAATACTAGGTTACAATTTTGAGTCCTAAACAAGTATTGCATCATGAACTTATTAATTTCAAATCATTTGTTATATCTTGAATGTATGTTTTGAGTTTTAAGGTTTGAAGACTTGGCAGCAGAACCCAACAATGTTTATGCCTCAGCTACTGACTTTGAGGAACTCATTGCCAGCAATCAAGATCTATCTTTGCCCAATCCAATATCAAGTGACAAAAACTCTAACCCATGTAAACAGAAGCTGCCACAAATTGAGCATGCATTAGATCAAATTCCTACTAAAGATTGCAGCATTTGCTTCATACAATTGTCTACCATTTGCCTTGAGGTACTGAACTGGACTTTAATTATATCCCATCCAATATATTTTTAAGTAAATAGTAATATGAAATTGAACCTTACATTTGCAATGTCATTCAACAGCATCACATTTATGCAAATTCTCTTTACATGTGTAAAACAAATTGTTGGTAAGTTAAAGTTATTCAATTATGGACAGTGCAAATGCCAAGAACCTAACAAGCATCTAATTGTAATTTGTAGAATTGTGGCCATTCCAAATTCTGTGGCCCATGTGAGCAAGGGTTGCAGGATTGCCCAACTTGTGGCAGTAATATTATTGGTTGGAAGCGTCGACAGTCAACTATATTTCCAAACAAGTTGAACCCTCTTGTTATGTCTCTTGCTCCTAGATTGAAAGCAGTTGTAGATCACAATCTACCTATTTCTGACACAACATTGAAGAACAAGGATATTGTTATTGACCAACAAACAAATCAAAATGTTATTCAAGAGGATGAACATGTAGATTTTCAATCTGAAACTGACATTGAAGATGAACCATCTGGTTGTGTTAAGTGGCACTCAAACCAATCTAACCTTGATGTAGAAAAAGAGAACCTAAACCCAAATGAAGTTTTAGTCCCAAATGTGTTTGCAGGATTGTCACCATTGCAAGAACTTGGGAAGGTGCTAGTAAATTTTTCACCAAGGGCATTGAGGAACAAGGGGTTTTCAAATGTTGATTGTACAACCCAACCATCTAAGGGGAAAAGACCTTTTAAAAAGTCATGCAAACCCTTGAATGTTTCTAAATGCCAAACACGAAGATCAGGTCTTGAAGAGGTGAACATATCAAAGAAGACAAAAGGACTTAGTGAATTGATAATTAGAAAATGTCATGAGACATTTTTTTTGTATGGTTGTTTGTCCAAATTTTTGGCATATATTTTAATGCAAGGATGCTTACTTCAAGCACTATTGTGTATGGTTCATTCCATGATCATGACTGTTTTGATGCATTGTTAAAGACAATTAAGGTGTAACTTCCAACTACAAAATGTGTTTTGGCAATGTGCTTAAGTTGATTAAATTCATAATTTGTTGATATTGTGTTCCTGAAATTTGGGTTTATTGTTGCCAAATTTTAGGAGTGTATGAAATACCTTTGAACCTTATTTGAAACATTGTTTTCTCAGTTTATAACTACTGAATTTTATGGGTGTAAGCAAAGATGTTTAGGAAAAGCTTGCAAAGGTTATGACATTGTATGTACATAATTTTCAATCCATTTTCAACTTTGGCTTCTGATGAAAAATTGGGGGACTACTGCCAAGAATTATATCTGCTATGTTGAAGGAGAAACTTGTGAAGGTTTTTTTATGGTACCACTGATCCTCAATCCATTTGTGTCTTTGAGTTTTAATTTGAAAATTATATTTGGGTGTTACTATGTCTCTTTGAATTAATCATACATGTGTAGTGTAGATGCCTTTGAACCTTGGTGTATTGTTGCTTTGGATTACATATTGTTTGGGTGTCCCATTGACTTGGGTTATATCAAGAGGGAAGGAATATTCTAGCCCAGGAAACCATGGCACCATTTTGCCAACAATTTTTTTTTGAAAAACAATTGGCCATGACTTTAATACCATCTATTTTATCATTGTGTTTTGTTTCTTCTCCCTTAATCTCATTCACTTCTAAATTCTTTTTATGATTTGTTGATTACTTTTGCACTAGGCTGTGGTCATGCCAATTGAATCCAATTTTGGAATTGAAAGCATCGAAAATGTGCAGAAAGGTATTATGTTGTCTATGTTTTCACATTCTTTATTCATCTTACATGTGTGTAAGTAGAGCTAAAGAAGAAGCTTGCAGAGATTTAATGATGTGTGTGATCCTCAACCCATTTTTTGTCTTAGGCTTTTCAATGTCATTTGACTTGGGGGATTGTGAATGATACATGTGCAAGGAAAGAGCTATAGAAGGAAAAGCTTATACAAATGGTTACACGCATAATATGAGGACCATGTTCAATTCATCTTCTGCCTTCAACAACTATTGACGAACTAAATTGATGGTGACCAAATTGATTAGAGTTCATACAAATAAACTTTCATAGGTTTACATGAGGTGAGTCATCTTCAAATAATTTTTGTCTTCAATAACAAATGCCCCATGTCTAATTTTCTTGATGTTTATTCACAACTTAATTCAAGGATTCAAGACTTTCAATTTATGGATTCAAGATTATATGTCCTTACATTGTTGGACCTAACATTTTGTTTTCCTGATATTTAAACAATAGCACCATCTTGACCTACTTGTTCAAGGACTTAGGACTATAAGTCTGGACATTGTTGGATTCATGATAACATATCAAGAACCTAAAAAGTAATTTGAGAAATGCAAGAACTAATAATAGGATTCTAAAATGGATTTTGGACGAAACAATTTAAACTAGAGACTAGTGTTTTGCAAGCATTATTGAATGAGAACTTACAAAGGTTTATGGTGTGATGGCTCATTTGTAATTAGTACATTCATTTTGGGTTAAATTGTAGATTCAACAAATTCAAAGAGATTAGTGCATAAAGTAGAACTAAAAGAAAAGTTCTTGCAAAGGTATATGATATGAGTATTGTATAGTTCCTAATCAATGTCTCTAATGGTTTTTAGGCAAAAAAGTGTTTCAAGTTGTAAATGGCAGAATTGAGATTATAGAAACTTGTAAATGCTTACATGGTGAATCATTTTCAATTCATATTTTGCCTTCAAAGGATTTCGATGAAACACATTGAAGGAGAGTAGCATGTAATCATGTTTTTTTTAATAATTACACTACAAACTAATAAGAATGTAGAAAACTTTATGGTATCTTTCAATATTCCATTACTTTGTCTTTAGTTCAATTAGGGTAATCTGCCTATGACTGAACACCACCTATTAACCTCTTCCTCATCTCTTTTACATTTTGAGTGATTTAAAATGTTATGGGGGTGCTACCTTGAGCTTTCCAATTCGCCTTTGAACAACAAAGGCAAAGGAATAACTATAAAGAGCAAGAAGAGAAATAAGTGTTTCCACCATAATATTTGAACCCTCCTACTTTGGAAGGTCATGTCTAACTCATTTTTTCATCTTTTTCAACAATTCAACTTTTTGCGGGTGTGCAAATAGTAGGGCTACAATTCCTCTTTGGGCATGAAATTCAAAGGAGCACTCTTTGTAGATTCGCAAACCTTTGAGACACTAAGTGTTCAATGACCGGCATGGCTACCCTATGTCTTAATACTATGTTCTTACCACAAATCTACATAAACAGTAAGTACTCAAGGAATAGATAATCAAGTAAAAACACACTATCAAAGACATAAGCATGCTTGAAATTTTCTTGGGCTCAAATTTTTTGGTAACATCCACACCATGTGATGAATATAATTGCTTGTGCTTGGTAAGAACTAAGAGCTATATATTTGTGTTCAAATTTCTTTACAACATCAATGAACAAGAATCATATAAAAATTTATTTTTCTAAATTTGCTTGGTAAATTATATATTTGGGTTCAATTTTTTTGGTAGCATTAATGCAATAATCATATAATAATTGTGTATGTGAATGATTCCATTGAATTATATATATTTGGACTCAAATTTCTTGGTAGCATCAACATAATAACATATGAGAATTTGTTATATGCAAATGCTTCCATTAGATTATATATTTGAGTTCAAATTTCTTAGTGCATTAACATAATAATCATATATCAATTTGCTATGTGATTTTTTACAATAAGTTACATATTTGGGCTCAAATTTCTTAGCATGAACATCAATATAATAATCACATGATTTAGTTTGTTAAATGTAAATACTTCCATTAAATTATATATTTGGGCCCAAATTTCTTGGCATGAGCATCAATATAATAATCATGTTATCTAGTTTGTTAAATGTAAATACCTCCATTTAATTATATATTTGGTTCAAATTTATGGGCAACATCAACATAATAAACATTCGAAAGTTTGTTATATATGTAAACACTTCTATATTAAATTATTTATTTGGGCTCAAATTTCTTGGTAACATCAACACATGATTTGATATAATAATAGACTACATGTCCAAACTAAATTATATATTTGGGCTCACATTTCTTAGTAACATCAACACAATAATCACATAACAATTGTGTATGTAAATTTGCTTCTAAATTAAATTACATATTTGGGCTCACGTTTCTTGGTAACATCAACACAATAATCATATAACAATTGTGTATGTAAATTTGCTTCTAAATTAAATTACATATTTGGGCTCACGTTTCTTGACCTAACATCAACGCAATAATTTGATATAAAAATTGCCTATGTAAATTTGCCTCTAAATTAAATTACATATTTGGGCTCAAATTTCTTGACCTAACATCAACGCAATAAATTGATATTAGGATTACCTATGTGAAGTGTTTCCAAATTAAATTATATATTTGGGTTCAAATTTTTTGACTTAGCATCAACACGATAATTTGATATAAAAATGAACTTTGTGAAGTGTTTCCAAATTAAATTATATATTTGGGCTCAAATTTCTTGACCTAGCATCAACACAATAATTTGATATAAGGATTACCTATGTGAAGTGTTTCCAAATTAAATTATATATTTGGGCTTAAATTTTTTGACCTAGCATCAACACAATAATTTAATATAAGAATTACAAATGTGAAATGTTTCCAAATAATAAATTATATATTTGGGTTCAAATTTCTTGGTAGCATCAACACAATAGCTATATATATAAGAATTGTTTGTGTAAATGTTATGAAATTAAATTATATATTTGGGCTCAATTGTTTTGGTAGCATCAACACAATAATCATGTAAGAATTTGCTATGTAAATTCTTTCAAAGTTATATATTTGGGTTCAAATTTCTTGGCAGCATCAACACAGTTATCATATAACAATTTGTTGTGTAAATTATTGTTAAATTATATGTTTGGGCCCAAATATCTTGGTAGCATCAACTCAATCATATAACAATTTGGTATGTAAATTCATGTTAAATTATATATTTGGGCTCAATTGTTTTGGCAACGTCAACACAATGAACATATGAGAGTTTATTATATGTAAATGTTTCCATTAAATTATGTATTTGAGTTCAAAACCCTTTACAACTTTAGCACAATAATCATAGTAATCATTTAATAATTTCCTATGTAAATGATTCCATTAAACTACATGGTTGGGTTCAAATATCTTTGGCAACATCAACTCATTAATCATACATAAGAGTTCAAGTTATTACAAATTTGCAAGTTTTTAATTATATATTCAAGCTCAAGTTTCTAGGTAGCATCAAATTACCATACAATGTTTGTTATTGTAAATGTTTGACCAACTATAAATATGGGCTCAAATTTCTTGGCAACATTGGAAAAAAAAAAGGTGCATTTTAAAACCTAGAAGCTATGGACTTGCAAAAAACTTCTTATGAAGATCCATGCCCACTTGACAAGCATAATGTGTGAATGGGTCAGTGAAGTTCATGCACAATAGAATAACATTTAACTTCATTGAGAATACCAACTTTAGTCTCAAGTTTCAACTACATGTGCATAGAGATGGATAATGATATGGACTAGATTGCCATGTTCAAAATCCGACACACCATGTATGTAAATTGATGTGTACATTCAAGGCAAGGAGGGAAACTTTCTTACATACAAAATTGACTCACATGTTGTATGACACCAAATCTTTGTCAAGTCACCTATTGTTCATATTCCAGGGGTCCATACAAAAATGAACATTATTAAATTTCCTCAAAATCAAATTCAAACAAGAAGATAGATCATGTTAGATCTAGAAAGTCTTTAGTTTTCATATAACCATGTGAAACAAATGAGACAAATTTAGATATACAAAGTGTGAGAAAAATGAAAGCATAAAATGGAATTTCTCAACTTACTTTCACGAATAATTATGTCAAGCTTTCAAACCTATCATAATTAGAGTTTGGAACTCCAATTTAAGGTCAAGAAAATCACTATAATACCCAAGGCCATATCTACTTTTGCTATAATAGATTGATTGTCCAAGTTTCCCCTTCAATTTTGCAGCTTGCATTTACAATATAGTAATTCCCCAATTTAATTTTCCATAGAAACCATTGACAAAATGGGTTCTGGATTAATAACATAATATCATAAACCTTTGCAAGCTTCTTTTCAGCTTTGTTTTTACATGTATAATACAATAGAATTGTTGTTTGAAAAAACAATGGTAAGCTTTCAGATTACCATTCATAGTAAAAAAAATTGTCAACAAACCCACAAAAATTATAGTGTAAACAAACTAGCTAGAATGAAACAAGTTGAAATAACAAATTAGGGACATAAAGACACAATTGAGAACCTTACCTTTTATTGACACCTATGATCTTCTTGGCCTAGGTTAGTTAAACTCCATCTATTTTGTTGGGTTCTCCGTCCTCTTTGGGACCACCAAACCCTAAACAACCCACCCAAGTTACATTAACACATAAATCTAATAAGGTTGTTTAACACTATTTGTAATGGGATCATGATTGAAGGTAAGCCATCTTGAAAGTGCAACCTAGTTAAAAGACATGTTGGAAGTTGAGATGCCATCTAACTCAACATCTCCATTTAAATCCTTAAGCTCCATCAATTATGTATTCTAACTCCTATTCCAACACCTCTAGGATATAAAACCACAAAAAAAAAGTCAAATTAACATATAAACCATCTAGATTAAAATGTAAATTACTAAAAGAAAAAGAAAATTGAACATTTATTACCATCAAGAATCTGATTATCTATTGTCATCTTCATTGTCTTCATCATTGCTTTCCTACCCACTAGAATTGTAGTCATCAAGTATTCCTTTAATCTACTCATTGCTACTTTGCATAAGGCTATACATAGTGAAGTCACCTTTTTGGTGATGTGATTTTTGTATCATAGGAAACTTGGAGGCCATGACAAAATGTGAATAGATGAATGTCGACCCCTAATATTTGACTAGAACAAAGGAGGTCTTTGCCCATCCACTTTGCTTGTAATACCAGCCAATCATTATTTCATCTCCCACTTCAACATATTGTTGCCAATCATCTAGCCCTACATCAAATTCTACAATGTGCAATGGTTTCAAACACTTCAAAATGTAAAAGTCAGCCCCCTCTTCATTTCTTGCCTTTGCCCTTATTGTGAAATTATCACCAACCTCCAAATTTGCAGCGAAGCCATTCCTTCCACTTCCCATACCCCAAGCTAAGTCATCCAACTCCATGTCACACAAAACATTAGATGTGTCACATGGCTTTAAACTAACCAGCTTCCAAGGCTTGACATAATCTATGGACACATAAGCACTTGGTGTTCCATTAATACAATGGCAACAAAAGTAGGAAAAATCCCTGACTTGCAAAAGGACATTGTTGCGATGACTCATTGAGCGGATTGAATGCATGCTATGAGAACCAATGACTATCCTACAATCAAAACCATGATTTCTATTTACATCCCCAACCTTGATTTCCCAAAACACTCGTTGTAATTGTCGTATGGCTATTGCATAGGCAGCATGAAGCAGTGACATGTTGGCTTTCAAAAAATTAACCACATTTGTTGAAGCATTATGAAAAATTATTCCATCTGCCTTCAATTTTTCTTTCTGAATAACTTATTTCAAACAAGTTCCAACCCCATCATGAGGGCCTTTCCCATGCCCTAAACCCCAAAAATGCCACTCCATGGCACATCCAAATGGCAGGTCCTCACATGTGGTCAAGCTGAGGTACCTAGTTACATGAAACCAATTTCTAGCTCCCTTGAATTATGATGCACACCCATCACTCTAGACAACATGCTTCTTGGGATAGAAGCTCTTACCAGTTAAATGACCCCAATGTAGGTTAAAACATTTTTGGACAAACAAATTATCATGTTTCCTATCATCAAAATAATAGTATGGTATTTTGTAAGTAACCAAAAACTCTTGGGATCATCTTGATTATATTATGGATTCACCATGTATGTGACATGCACCAAAATAATCATTTGGAAGTTGTACCAATGTTAGTTCTTGTACTTCATTTTACTCTTTAAAGCTACATTTTTTGCAAAATCTATTCAAGACATTATTTCACCCTCTTTCATTTCTCAAGACTAACACTATAAGGTACATCTTGCCACTTTGCCACTTGGTCATGTATCACAAATTTAATAAATCTAGGTGCAACATATGTAAGAAACATTTTGGGGCTTGTCACCTTTGTTTCCAACCTTGTGATTTTTTTTCTATTCCCCATTTTTAGTCTTTCTAGCCAAGACTTTCTCAAACTTCCACCATTCTACAACATTGTTCATAGTAGGTTACAATTATTTTTCACAAAGTTGCAAATGATGGAACCCACAAAATTGACATCTTCTTTGCACACATTCTAGTTTGAAAAACAAAACAATTGAAAGTTTTGGACATAAGTATAACTCCCATAGACTATAACTCCTTTTGTACACATGATGGTGAGCTTGGCAAGTCAAACTCCCAGCTACAACACCATTAGGAGGGTTAGGGCATACGTTGTCAAGGCCACACATATAAGGTTCATTGGTTGAGTCTAAACGCACATGGGCTACCCTCATATTATTGAAGCCTGATTTGATTTTTGCCATTTCTTAGTGATAACAACAACACATGAATTGAAATCTTTCAACTTTCACACAAAATATGGCTTCAATTTTGTGAAGGCAATGAGGCCCACATGAGATGTGGGTGTACAACTTTGAATTTGGTGTAGAAATCGAGTTGCAACACACAACATTTAACATGTTAGATCACATCAAATGATTCTTAAGACTTAGTAGTATTGGATTGAACCTTGTATGTTTATATACCACTTGAGTCAAGACTATATACATGTTTCCAGGACTATATGCATAAGTATCAGGACTAGATGTCCTTTTATTAATGGACCCAATACTAATGTTCTTGATGTTTATTTAGTAACTTCAATTAGAACCTAGTTCAAGGATTCAAGACTTTCAATCTATGGACTTAAGATTATATGTCCTTACATTGCTAGACCCAACATTTTATGTTCCTGATATTTAAACAATAGTATTATCAACCTACTTGTTCAAGGACTTAGGACTATAAGTATGGACATTGTTGGATTCATGACAAATGCAAGGACTAATAATAGGACTTATGACTATACAAAAGTACTTTGAAAAATGCAAGGACTAAACCCATAACTATAACAATATGAAAGATCCACATCAAAAGGTTTAAGGTCTAATAGGACTAAGGATGAAATTATAGACTTTGAAGGATTCTAGACAAAAATCAAAGACAATCCAAGATTTAAATATCATAATCAAGGACAGGAGGATTGAGGAAAAAATGTTTAAACATTGTAGGAATCAAACTAATACAAGACTCAAGTCCTTATTTGATATGTATAAACATTCTAACATGAAAATGTGTAAGTTAGGATACTTTAGGGTAACAAACAACAAGCAATAAGATCTACACACAAGATTTCCGTATACAATGTTAGTAAGCTTAAGGAATAAGTGGTCATTCAAGTGTCCGAGACTTCAAACATTAAGCAAATAATATCTACACACAAATCTCTAAGTAAGCAATTTTGGTAAGTAGTCATTCAGATGTCAAACATATGATAACTCATAAAGACACAACTTCTAAACATACAACAACATGACAATCTAAAGAAGATGTGACAAGTAATAAAAAAATTGGGAAACACAGTCACATGAATAAGTTGTAGGATCTTACCTTTCCGAGTATAAAATCAATGGTGGACAAACATGTAGTTCCAGTAACTAATTTACCTTAAACTTTCTCCTTGAACATAAATTGTTCTAGGATTAAAAGCTTGGATTCAAAACAAGTAAATTTAAACCCTAAAACAAAAATTGTTTTAAACATATAAGAGCATGCAACATGAACATTAGAACTAAACCATGACAATTTGAAGGAGCTATGAAAATAACAAAAAGTGTGAGAAACACATTAAGTTATAGGAACTTACCTTTCTAAGTATAAAATCAAAGGTTAGAACATGAAGCTCTAGTAACTAAACCCTAAACTTGCTCCTTGAACAAAAAATGTTATGGGATTAAAAACTTGGATTCAAAGCAAATAAGCTCAAACCCTAAAACATAAATTGTTTTAAACATATGAGAACATGCAACATGCTTATCCTGGAACTAAACCACGACAATTTGAAGAAGATATGATAAGTAATAAAAAAATGTGGAAAACACATTAAATTATAGGATCTTACTTTTCTGAGTATAAAATCAAAGGTCAAAACATGAAACTTTAGTAATTGAAATCCTAAACTTGCTCCTTGAACAAAAATTGTTATGGGATGAAAAGCCTAGATTCAAAACAAATAAGTTCAAAAAAGAATTGCAGCAAATTGCAAGAAAATTGTGATAGGATTGCATTACTTGGCTTTCTTGATAAAAATGGCTGGCACGTGTTTCCCATTCCTTGCAACCAATGTGTCTCCTCATAGCATCATGCTCTTGAAGGCTAACACAATTTTATTCAAACTACCATTTGAAAACCAAGTCCCAGAGAGATTGGGTCAAACCATCCTTCCATTTTCTATCAACTTTCACCCACTTATGCCCTAATTTTTGAGAATCTATCAACTTTTTTTTGTTGATGCGCCCTATGAATTATTATCTTGTTCATACCCAGGCAACATTTTCTAGCTTGCAAACTATTTAGACCACTAGATGACACAATATTACGAGCCACATACTTGTCTTCTGTGATACCATACTTTAGGCCGCTCCAAGCACTAAATATGCTCTCACAAACTGTGGCACATTGTTGCAATTGCTTTTGGTTTTGAAAAAACCCAAGCAAGAGAAGATGTAGGCATGGTAGGCATAATAACTTTTCCATCAAAATCTTTTGAAATTCTACAATTTTCAGGTTTAACATATCCAAAACAATGGAAACTATTTCTTTCACAAAAATGTGTGTGGCCTTGTCAGAACTTGTATTCAGTGCACTACATTCTAGAAAGGGAGTGCAAGTTTATCTGGATGCCAAAAATCTAGGAAGGGGAGCAATGATGTCTAGGTTTTCTATTAGCCATCTTTCTTTGCCTTTGCCTAGAACGTGTTTTTTTAGCAACAATGATTTTTTTTGCCTTTGTAATCCTCCTTGAAGCCTCTTCAAGAATAGACCTATTGCGTTTATTGCCCATGATAATGCCAAAAAAACCTAAACAAAATAATTTATGCTAAACACAATACAACATTAGAGATTTGATATGTAATTTTAAGCAATTGAGTTGTAAAAAATCAGACAAATAACAAATGTGAGTTGCAAAAGGTTAATGGACAATAAGGAAGATTAAGACATAGCAAACATGGTGTTTCGGCAAACCCTACAATTATGGGAGACGATGAAGCTTGACTGCATGATCAAAACATTTGCAAAATGAAGATCAAATTATTTTGAATCACATTTGTGCGATTAAAAGTGATTTTTATTGGATGGTAGGATGAACTTTGATTTTCGTTTTTTCCCTCCAAACATGGGCGTGCATGGGATTAGGAGATATTGTGCATAAATCATTAATTAGTTAATCCATTCAACATAATCAAATGCACTTGAAAAAAAAGTAATGCTTATTATTTAATTTTTTACATGTGATTCTAATTTACATCTAGATTGTTTCAATGTGCTTTACATAATATTAAACAAATGCCATTTGATAATCCTTTTGTTTGTAGCCATAAAATTCTCGAATATTCATTTTCTAATCACCTTATTTGGGGTTTCATAAATAAAAATGTCAACATTTCCATGGCATGTAATTTCTACCAAGTTAACCTATCTTATGTTCAAATTTGGTCCCATTTAACATACTTGGCCAAGTCCATACGCTTCCTTTATCATGTTGCAAGGACTAGAGACGAAGATTGTGTTAACTATTGCAAGATTGTAAAGGACAATGAGTTGTGCATCAAATTTTTAAATTAAATTATCTATGTGTCCATTCCAACTCATAGGGATCATTGGTTATTCGAAATTTAACATATTAAAAATTAAAAATCTTTTGTGCATAGTTGAATTTTGTGAAGTGCAGTCCTTTGCATTGCAACAGTCCTTTTTGGGTACCCTAGTCATTATTGCATCCAATGGCCATTTATTGTCAATGTGGCACCATTGCACATACTACAAACATAACGTTTATGACCATGGTTGGGTTAGGTGTTGCCATTCAAAATCTATTACCACCATTAGGTTTTGAAGGGCCTCAAACTCTACATCCACTACAAGGAATCTTATCCATTCCAACCCATGTGCTTGTGACTTTTGTCCAAATCAACTATTTTTGCAACTTTAGATATGACTATCCTCTGTGACACTTGGTAAAAATGACTAGTAGTCACATAAATGAATACAAAGTGATTTGTAATTGCATACGCAATTTATATATATGCGACTAGTGTTGATTTGGATAAAACTAAAAGTGAAAAATACACTTATATCATCCATTTTTAATGGCATCCCAATATAGATGAAAATGTAATTATTTTTACAACTTGGAAGGTAGTTCAAGGGCCATTGGATACCACATAGCATTTTTTCAACTTGATTTGTGACCATAAATTTTTGTCACAAATGCACATGCAATCAAATGTGAAAAAAAAATTGAGTTGGCCAATGAATCATTGGATTTAGTGGTCTACTTGTTTTCCCTTAATTTTTTTCAATGAATTAACCATTAAATGTGTAGTCGTGTTTGGTGGGTTTGTGAAAATTTCAAAGGACCCATGGCAATTAATGGTAGAAATTGGGTTAAGTAGTAGGTATTTTATCATATTGTTGATATGTGATAATGTTTTTTTATTATTTATTTAGTTAATTAAATTATGTAATTTATTTATTAAATAGTTTAAGGTTTAGGTAGTAAGTGTAATTAGATAACTAGGTAGGCTATGCAATTAATGTATTAAATAAGCAATAAGTAGGGTAGGTACTAAGTAGCAAATTAGTCATATGTATGTGGGTTAAATAGTAAGTATTTTATCATGTTGATATATGTGATATTTTTAGATTAATTATTATATTAGGTAGGTAATGTAATTTATTTATTGAATATGTTAGGTAATAGGAGTAATTTATAACCCATTTCATATCATACATTTAAATTACATTTTTCCGTGCAATTATGATTTATTATAAACAAAATTGTGTAATATAATTTTTTAAATCAAATAGATGTTTGAGATGTGAAAAAATATATTTTATTTCTACATAAAATTTTTATCATAATTTTAAATAAAAATTAAGGTATTACATGTGTAAACATAATAATTTTTTTAATTCCATAAAATCAATTAATTATATGGCATTGATCAATATTTAGAAATCAAAATATATTATTTAGATTAATCTTTTATATCAGAAATATAGTTAAATAATTTTTATTATATTCTTATTATAACTTATTTATGATTCATTTATAAATATTACATGTGAATAAATTATATTTCACACGTTTAATTTAATATATTGGTAAAATTATGATATATCAAAAAAATTGTATAATATTTTTTTGAAATCAAATGAATGTTTAATATATTAAATTTATTTATGTATTTGCTATTAAATTATCCATTTATAAATCATGTGATTAAATTTATTTTTTCCACATAATGAATTTTGAAATTGTATTGAATAAAAAAATTAAAATATTTTTCTTTTCAAATTGCTTTATATTTTTATGAAGAAAAAAATGTTTGTGTACATTATTGGAAAAAATTTAAGTTTAAACTTTAATCTTGTCATTTGGACAAAATCATAATAAGATATCAAAGTTTAAAGATGATGTTTTGTGTAATGTCTGAAATCAAATAGGTTAAATAAAATGCACACAATTTTTTTTCAACAACAAGTGGGGTGGCTTGGTGGTAAAGGAATTGATCTCCATCCTTGAGATTTCAAGGATCAATCTTCATGAATGGCATGGGCTGTGGTCAACATTGGAATGTTGACCAAATATTGCTTACTTACATAAGCTAGGTGTTTATTAGGTGATCTTAAGCAAGCACAATAGGTGGCTTACCTGACAATTTAAATTAGTTTTTAAAGCTTAGCCTATGTAATCACATGTGTCAACATGGTACATGTTGAATTTAATGAAATCAACAATAATATAAATATATATAATATTATATTTTTTTAAATAATAAATATTTTAAAATATAAATAATGTGAGTACATTTTTGAGTCATAAAATCAATTGCAAAATGACGATGCCACGTAAGCTTGTTTGGATGGATGAAAAGTTCATGTAAATCACATTTTTATGCAATTGCTTTTGCAACTTAATGCTTATATTTTTTTTGCAACTAGAATTTTATGTGACTTGTTCAAGGTGACTAGGCATTATAATAAGTCACATGTGATAATTACAACTTAAAATAAATTGTAAATCTAGTTGTATATTTACAAATTCCTTATAGTGATCACAACATTTTCCCTTCACCCCATGGACTTTGATCATTTTCTTGTGTTCCCCATTACATGCCATGGCACCCTATTACTATGCTTGAGAATAAATAAAATATTAAATTATTTTATGCGAGGGAATTGATGGTTTGGTCGAAACCAATGTTGGCAAGATTAGACATATTCAGGTCTAGGTTCTCAATTAGGTTCTGGAGTATAAATGAACCAAAGGTTCAAATAGAATGTCATGAACATGAAAATTATCACAACCATGGGTTTTCCATGTTGTGTAAGAAAGATGGAACTAAAAAAAATAAAAATCCAATCATAAAATACAATAATATAAAACAAACTAATGAAACATGCCAAAATAATTTCATGCCACCAACTTATTTCCTTGTTGATATTTTTGACATGTTGGAAGATCCATGTGTGCATGTCAAGACACAAAATGCTTCGATAAAAAGTCATAGACATCAAATAATCGTATAGATTAATATACATTCATTGTTTTTATTTTCCATTATTTTTTGGTGTCAAAAGTTTGCCAAAATATAGCCAAAATATAGGAAATTTTGTTGAATTCACACTTGAAACCAAAAAAATTGTTGAATTTTCCCAACTTTTTTGTCAAAGAATACAAAATGTCACCCAAAAATACATTGAAGCCATGCCATAGTGTGCCATATTTCACCATAGTTTGTTGTCAAATGTTGTGTGGCGACCAAAATTACCAATGATTGAAATAATTTTGATTGTCAATGGTAGTGGCGATTGAATGTTGTTTTGGTTGCCATAGAATTTGGGGTGACCGAATGGCTCAAGTTTTGGTCACCCTCAACACTACTTTAGAAAGCATGATAAGGGTTTTGACCTAGGTTGACTCAACGTGACGTTGGGCAATGTCAACAACCAAACATACACACATGCGACAACCCTATCATGCACATGTTAAATGACAACCTAACATTCATAGGAGAGGGGACAAAAAGAACCTTTATTCAAAAAAATGTTAATTTGATTTAACAAGTTGAGCAAATGCAAGTTATGGTGGTTCGCTTTTATGATGAAACAATGTTTTTTCCTTGGGTACCCTTTATTCAAATGCATATGGTGATTAATATATCCATAGATTTACTAATTAAGATTTGGATTTAGACTAATAACTTCATTATGAAAAAAGTTGTGTGGTCATTTATTGATAAAAGATTCATTTGTTAATAGTAATGGACTTTTGATGTTGAAAAATATGGATTGGTTGTCTAACTAGAACATCACAAAATGGGAAAAAATTATATTGATTCACATTTCAAATTTGTTATTGGGACTGAATATATAATGTAATACAAAATGATAAGCTCATATGAAGAATATTTTCTTTGAAAACCTTAACCATTTAATAATTAGAGACTTTTGAATGGTTAAAATTTGACCATATTTTCATAAGTTCATATGAGTTGCAATTTTTTTGTTTGCTTTTCAATTTCCTTGTCCCAAAAACATATTT
>Ga0209611_10004802_pt1 | contig 22973 bp, 12 predicted proteins | sample S1TSphgellanicum_3_FD_187693 | JGI IMG/M metagenome (GOLD analysis project Ga0209611, IMG submission 187693) | Host-associated microbial communities from peat moss isolated from Minnesota, USA - S1T2_Fc - Sphagnum magellanicum MG (SPAdes) (version 2) | ecosystem: Host-associated > Plants > Peat... | reverse complement strand
TTTTGGTTTTTAGATTGTTCCTATTTTTGGGGTGACATATAAGATGAGCATTCAGGATTGATTTTGGGACTTCCAAGGAGATTTGGAGCCTGGTAAAGAGTCTTAGGAATCTTTTTGCACACGACAAAAAAAATTAATTTGGTTAATTTGGACACACAAAAGATCCCTAGTGCACACATTGGTTGCATGTATGTGGGAGCAAATATTCCTATGTGAAAGTGCTTAACAATCAGGGAAAAGGTTGCAACTGAAGTTAACAGTGTATGTGGGAGCAAAATTCCCATATGAAAATGCTTAACAATTAGCGGAAAGGGTTAGGGTTTGAGCCTCTGGCAGAATAGTGGGGAACTCTATGTGGAAGGCATGAGTGCTGAGGATTATAATGTGTAGGAAGTTTGTGCTAGTAGTCAAAAGAATAGTACAATTGAACCAAGTCTGACTTCCAGAAAGTGCGACTCCATACCTTTTGGGCCCTTGGAAATGTGGGAAACACAATGGGCCCGACATAACATGATGATACACGACCATCTAGTGTTGTTGCATACTAACTATGATTACTTAGAAGCTACCTGTGTATCTGTGAGAACTCCTAGTAGCAAGCCTTGGGAACAAACTGCAAACAATTCAGAAAGCAGGAACAAGCTCCACATGGAGCAAGCCAATCTACGTATTCTTCTGATCATGGTGTTCCTATGCTGCAGCAATGTCCACCATACACAGAGAGATCTCCCAACAGAGAGGCTCAATCCTTCATTAAAATTAAAGATGCCTTACAGTTTCACCAGAGCAGCATGAATGGCCAGTTGTAGATCTCTACAATTACCCCAAGCCAAAAAGGGCGCCTAAAAACTTCCTGCACTAGAGATTACTTGGATGGGAGCTACTCAAAACATCATCAACAAAAAATAATGTCGAAGACAAAGCTTGGTTTGCACTACCTGAGATTGGTGTTTCCAAACAATAACTACATATGTCGGTTCTGTTGTAAGGAAACTATAATCACCACCAACACATGTATTATTTGCTCATGTACAAACCTAATCTAGTTTTTCCCCTTGAATTTGGAGGAACCTTGCACACCATAATCTTCGTCCTACCTTCCCTGGCATCTTATAAATCTGTAACATGTCTTGACAAGAAAGACTGTTTTTTCCCCTTTTTATTGAAAGGAACCCCACAAACCATAATCTTCCTCCCTAGCCTCCCAGGCATCATACAGATTCTTAGGGTAGGATATGCTGTTAGCTTCAGGTTACTGAATCTTTCATAAATGAGTTAGTAGTTAACGTTCTTGAAGTTAGGGAGACATGGCTATTTTCAAAATAAATAACTGATCTAGTTTTCTTCATAAAAAAGACAAAAATTTTCTCTTTCTTTTTTCCCAAATATCACCTCATTCAGAACAAACCGGAACATCCACAACATGCTATGATTAAATAAATTGTGGTTTGTTGGAATACTATTTTTTTTCTTTTTTAAAATTTGGAAACCATAATAAAGTTCATGTACATTTCCCTGTGCCTACAATTTTGTTTAACAAAATGAATTGAGAATAGGTAATTTGTTAGTATGAAAACTGCTTTACATGCCTCATTGTGTGCAAACATTGGTTTGATCAAATCTTACTGTGGTCAAAGATAATATGGGTAGACCAACAAAACAAAAACTAAACACTAAACCTATTCATCATGTGAAGAGTATACAATATCAAGCAGAACAATGTACAGTTGTCGACCGATCAATGCTACTACAAAAACATGGAACTCTATCTACTCCACTAACATTTGGTTTTACATTTCAAATTGATTTAATACCACACTACTGGCTTTGATATCTGATGCTTCATATAAGCAGATGACAGATTTGAATATTGTGTGACTTCATCAGCCATTGTAATTACTTATGTTGTCTTTATGGTTGTTAACAAAACAAGTAAGAATCATTGGGAATAAGAGAACACCAAATCATGAACTATGGGTATGATATGAAGAACTTTCCATTTCCAAGAGTCACAAAGAAAAGTTCATAGGTATTATATCTACATGAGATCTGTTATAGGCCAAAACATCTTTGGTCTTGAACTTGGTACTGATCCCTACAAAACTGTATAGAAATTTGAGTCAACTCTCTGCATGGGAAACAGAGATAGTTGAAACACAACAAAATCTATAGTGGTTGTTTCTGTAACACATTGTCACTAATTTCTGAAAAATGTTTTACAGCTACCAAAAGTAAAGTACACAGCTTCAAGACTTCCTTCCATGAAGCTGCAAGTTTGGGGTTTTGAAATGACATCATATTTGGTGTTGTGGAGACTTTTAAGAGTTTGAACATTGACAACAGATTGTACCTACTTCAACATGAACACAACATTTGCATAGATAGTAGTGGTTATGCTTTGTAGTTGTGTAGATGCAATTTATCAAGTTTGAGAAATGTGGTGAAATGGTAGAAGAACCAAGGTTTGATGTGATACAGGTGGAACATGTTTGTTTGCAATTGAGCACATCACATGGTCATAGCTATGAGATCAGCACAACTGGACTAATCTTGCTTTCATCACATGTGTACAAGTAACTAAATTCATGTGGAACAATTTGCAGTAGATACTGGAAGCACACTGTATCCAAAACTAAGTGCCAAATTCAATGTAAAGATCATCTCTTTGGCAATGGCCCTTTTGAGCATTGAACTGAGGTCTATAGCTAATAAAAGGTGGGGGCTACTTAGCAAGCAGCATAAGAGTATTCATAATGCATTGTCAACCAGCATTGGGTTCAATGTGTGCTTCTTGTTATTTCACTTGAATTGGAGCTGACAGCAAACCTCAGCTAGGAGAATTACAATATTGATGACAATCATTTCACAGGACTTCATCAATATGCAAATGGATTTAATCTATAACGGCCATCATTGAAGGTCCCAATTTGTGATTTGCAGAAGTGAATCGAGAACATGGGCATCAAACAGAACCAAAATATACAAGCTTGGAAATCTAGTGGTCTTATCTAGAAACTATTGCTGAAAATCAAAAAATAACAAGATGCAAAATATTCTATAGAAAACAATTAACTTTCAATTCTGAAACACTAGAAGATTACGAATGCTTTGTCTCCAACTTCGGTCCTCCATTTCCACTTGTGCAACATTAGCCACCTCATGCATATGCCAAATCTTTTTTAAACCAAATGCATCAACCTAGCCACACAACCCATGTCCTAGAAACAATATTGGTTTCATGTTGTAGTGTTTTTCAACAAACTTTCCCTTTTACCATTAACAACAAGTCACCATTCTCATAATCAACACAAGTAGACACAACAAAAACACACCTCAATTGCTCCATTGGCCCTTTACGTCATTTTTCTTCATGTACAAAAGCCAAAAAGCCTTAAAAAATAGCCCTAACCCTAAATAGTCCACATCAAAACTCCTTTGTGATCACATATGTAACCACTCCTTTCACATTTTAGATGTGACCTCACAACTTCCGTCAATTGCATCTTGGCATAATAAATCTATGAGTCTCGCCTATATCTTTCCCATTGTTGTTCATTCTTGTCCTTGAAGATGCATATACAACCTCCATCATCATGGTTCACCTCCTCCTTCCCATTTGCATATCCTACAAATAAATATACTAGTCCTTCCCAACCTCTAATCAATGTTTTCTTCTTACTTAGTTTTTTCATCTTCACCATGTCAAGACCAAGTCGGAAGCTAACAAAATTCTATTTTCCTTTCCTTAGCAGATAGTATGTCTTCCTTTGCTTGGCTTGTTCAACATTCCCTAACACAACCTTGTGCATAGTAATAATGAGCTTCATTTTTGAAATCACTTGTTCCACCATTTCCTCTACTCTTGCATCTTCTTCTAGTGTTTAAGTCAACATATTCAACCTATTATCTACCTTGAGCCTAGGAGTTATGCTCATCAAGATGGTGAATGGAGAAAACTTTGTGCCAGACTAGATTCAACATTTGTACTTGAATAAAACCCTTTGTAACTAAGTGTTCCAAGAATTGGAACGTTTCATAGTGAAATCATGACTATAATTTCATGCTTCAATGTCTTGAACATTCATTCTACCATGTCATTACATCTTGGCCATTGTGTTGTTCTATATAAATGAACAATGTTATGCACACATTATCAAATTCAACTACCCATTTTCCAACTTAGCACACAATTGAATACACCATGATGACACAAAATTTCATCTTTAAGAAAATTTGTCACTATAGTTATTATGTGATCTAGAACTGCTCTTGCCTCACACCATTTTGAACAATGGTCAACTGCTATTATAATATATTTGTTCTTAACCTTTTTTTGTGGAAATGGGTCTATAATATATAGCACCACCTTTAAAAACAAATCACTTAATGGTGTGCTTTTGAAATTCTCAACATTAGATCAAATGTTTACCATATGTTTGACCAATTGACACTCCTTGTAATTTTTTACAATGGAATGCACTTGTTTCATTCTATTTTGCTAGAAATACCTTTTGCAAAGTTTAGCCAAAGTATGATGTCTTCCAAAATGCCCTAACTTTTAATGTAATTATTTAATAACGTGTTTCTATTCATTCAATTTTGATACCAAAAGCCCTTTGGGGAACAATTGATATCCATGCTATAAGTAGTCCAACACTATTTTTTTGTTTTTTATCTCTCTTGTTCAGAACACCAAGCAGATAGTTTTTCTCCATTCAACACCCCAAGACATGCCTCATCACTCCAACTGTCCAAATTCCCTAAACATTCCCAATCCAAGTTAACTTTTAATTCATTTCCTCTTCCTCATAATATTCTTTTGATTTGCATCCACCATTTCATGTGTTGATAATGCCAATTCCTAATATAGAACTAGACTTCTAAAACAATATCACACCAATACCTTTAAAAGGCCAATCAACATCAAGAATGAAAACCTTATTGAAATCTAGCATGTATAGTATGGGTATTGCAATCAGAACCAAATTGATTGTGATTGCACCCTAATGAGACCAAGAAAAGTTCAAACATTTGTCACAAACATAGGTATTAGGAAATTAGATATTGTTTGCACCTTCTGAAGGTCAGGCATCATCCATGCTTTATTAACCACACAACCCAAATCCTAATGTCTTTTGAAGCAAATACACATTTGCTAGGGATATATTTGAGTTTTACATCTTTTAAGCATGTCAACACCAATTCTATAATTCAACTGTTGCTGCCAAATTGTGTTGTGGATGTTTAAATTGTCCATGAATACTTTCAAAAAGTCCTACATCCAGCCCTAAAAGACTTTTTTCATGGTGTGCACATACTTGTCATGTTCTTTAACCCAAAAGGCACCACATTCCAATCAAAAAATCTAATTCTAGTTATCAATGCCATTTTTTTACATTTTTAAGGCTATATTTATATGAGAAAAACCATTTTGCAAATCTAGAACATAGAAGAATTTTCAACTCACAAGCAACTAATTCAAAACATCATCCATCAGTGGCATGGGGAAAATGTCTCTCTTTGTTTGCAAGTTTAGAGGTCTATAATTGCCACAAAACCTCTTATTCCCATCCTTATTGATTAAAAGTGTCACCCTACACGCATATTCCAATATACTGGATCTCATCTTGCTTAGAAAAATGAAGGCTTGAATTTTTTATTCAACTTTATTTCCTCTCATAATGATAATCTACATTTGGTCTTGTGTGACATGGAAAGAACCCTTAAATGTTGATGAAATGCTCCCCCACAATGCAATAACCAAATTCACCTTTATTCCATGCATAGACACCATCAAATTCTTTTAATAGCTACCATAGCTTTCTACTATGTTGTGGGTTTAAGATTGGGTTAATTTTAATCTTATTGTTGAATTATTCCCATCATTTTGCAATTTTTTATTCCATATTGGACTCTTGTTTGAATATATGAACTTGAAACAATGTTAGCATGCATGTTTGAGTTGCAAGTAATCAAGATATTGTGTTCATTTTCCAATCCTACCCACTTTAACCAATCAATATAATAATCATCATTTGATGCATCATCCATCACATTTTCCACTTGTTCTCCCAAACTCAAAGTTATCATTATTTGGTGCCTCCTCTTTGATTAACCCCTTGACCCCATGAACTTTTAGCTCCAACTTTTGCTCCAATTATTCTTGTAAGTTGTTCATCATCTACCTTGTTATTGTATTGCTCATCTTCATCATCATTGGAATTAATTTTAGGATCATCACAAGGCTAGCAAAGATCTAACCAACTCACATGGTTTTTGTCTTTAACAAACTTCAAAATTTGTAACAACCTAGGTATGTGTTATATTCCATCCTTGTTCCCTACCTCCTTCTTCAACATGTATCATGTTCACCATATTCAAGGGAAGTATGTGTGTGTCAACTCCTAAACCATGCCATATTTGGGGAGATGTTATTTCATGAGTGGAAGACCGTGAGTTGTGAGTGGGGAGTGTGAACTTGAATAAATATTTTGAATTCTTTTTTATAGATGCTATTAATGTGGAAGAATATTCTTCCATGCCATTAGCCTTTCCACATGGCTTGTGGCATTCATGAATCTAGATTGCATCAATTGAAATGGCTCCAATGTGTGTGATGTCTCATTAAATACAATAGAATTGATATTAGAAAAGATATATAACTATTTAAATTGATGACAAGATTGTCTCATTGTTGTGACTACATAATATAAAACCTTTATTTTATTATAAAATCATGTGAGGCATGACAAATGTATTAAATAACATGAAGGTTCCATGTAGTATTTTTGCATAGAAAACTATTCAAAGGTTTAAAGTCTACTGACATGGAGAAGTCCTATTGGGTGAAGCCATAAAATGGACACTTTGCTTGTACATGAGGACCCCAAAAAAAATGGGATCACACATTGGCAATACCTCTAAGGGCAATTAAGCTATTGGATCCTAGATACAAGGAATAGTAAAAGAATAACTCCTCATTCTTCATAGGAATTAAGACAATATATGCAAACAAATTTTGTAATTATTTAGACATATCTAGTTTTTCTACCATTTGTAAATGTTTAGAATTGCATTTGGGCTTGGAGTTAGCATATTTAAAATAACAAATGGCTAGGTGGTCTCTTGCATTACAAATTTGACATCCTTGGGTGTTGCTAGGTCTTGTTAATGGAAACAATTATTATATTGTCTTTGAATGTCTTCTTAAGAAGTTCATTAGTGATTTGTTCAAAGCCTATACTTGTTTCTTTATAAATGACTCCACGCTTGCATCACTTCTTCATGTTCCACCTTAAAGGTTCAAATGGAATTTCTTTCCATTTTCCAAGTATTTTTTCTATTTTTAATTAAGTAGAAGTTAAAATAAACTCCATATTTTCGTAATCTTAAATAACACATAGTTTTTGGATTCCAGGCTTCAGCTTGGTTAAAAATGTCCACTTCTACTCCATTTCATTTATTTTGCTTCTGGTGAACGACCAGTATAGGTGATCATACAAGCTTAAACTCATTATTTGGGTTTTTGCTTGATTGCATGCAACTTTATTTTAATATCTTTTGGCTATATGGTGCCATACTTTTATTCCATCACAATTTTCATTTATGGCCAATTTGTAAGTGAAAGATTTATCTTTTTATACCACTCCTTTGTTTTACCTTTCAAGGGTTGATAATTCAACCCCATAAAACCAAGAAAACTTAGAAAAGCACAATGCATATTTGATGCAATTTAGAAACATGAAAAGACAAGAAAAGAAAATCATTTTTGCCACCTAGTTTGTATTACAATCCGCTTGCATCATTACAAGCAATGGATGGTATTATGCCATAATCCTTTTCAAAGGCTCCAACAATGACATCCACTGTGTTTTAAGATTTTTAAAAATCTTATCCCCCTTTGTCTCCAAGGTTTAAACTAATTTTTGAAATTCCAAATGCCAGTCTAGGCTATGAAATAGCCATACATGTTCATCATGAAGCTTTCAATTCATCCAATGAAGGTCAAATTCTCCAAGGATTGGATTGCCAAGTTTGCCCTATGGGCAACACAATGAACACCCATTATAAATGGTGCCCGAGAATCCTTGATCTATTTTGTGACTCTTATTTTCCCACTTTGAAACACATTCACCCCATCCACTCCAAAACACAATACTTTCTTAGCCTAATAGAAAAAAAAAACTAGATTTTTTTTTTATAATCAAAAATCAATTGTGAAATATACAAAAACCATGAACGCATTCATAGTGAATAATCATTTATTAAACTATTATATGTTTAATTGTCAAAGGTCTTGGTGAATTATAATGCTATGGAATTTTTCTCATGGACTATCTTAATCTTCATCATGGCATTAAAATTATTGTAAACCCTAACAAGTTGTCAACAACTAGAATCATCCTTTTTGCACCCAAATTTTCAACCCAAAAGTTTAAAATTAAAAACCTAGATACGAGCCACACAATGTCATTTCCGATGGGTGGTTATTTGATTTTGGTAATAATCGTAGGGTCTATAAATTTGAGGAAAGTTAGGATCAAAGAATTGCTAGGCCAGGGTATTTGAAAAACATCAAAAAATCATTAGGTTCCATAAAGAACTGGAGGTTATTTCACTCTAAAAACAATAATTACAATTATATGTCATAACCAAGTATTTGATTTTTTTCATAACCATGTCATGAAATAAGTATTTGATTTTTGTGTTCAACTACGATTATCAACTTTGATACCTGGTTGGCTGGGGTTTAGTGTTGATTTAAATAACCGCCCACATTACTAATCTTTATATTGCATGGTTATTGGAAACATAATTAGACTATCGACCCCTAGCAGCTGGTTATAAGGGTGGTCCTTGGGATTCATAACCATGGTTCCCCAAAAGAAATCTCAAGATCCGATAGTGTTGGGCAGTTATTTAAAACAAGAACAGATAACCATGGGTTATCAAATCAATTCTAAGGATTCATAACCACAATTCTCAAAGACTCAGTTCTGGTATGTAATCACAAATGTAAAAAATATTTTAAAATAAAATAACAATTGACCATAAATCCACAAGTTCTTGAAGGTTTTTGGGACTAATGATTATTTTTATTCTAATTTTTTTTCAAATAACCAAAATTGACAGTTCTCTAATTTTGAAATATTAAAAAATAAAAAAATAATGACTCTTTGAAAATTCAAATACTTGCCCAACACTGATATATAACCATGCTCTCAATTTTGAACCATGGTTACATATTGGGGGTGAGTATTTAAAGTTTCATACCTTTTTTTTATGATGGGCTAATCAAAGAGGTTCATTGCAAAAAAGAACTAATGATTCTTTGTAAATTCAAATAATTCCCCATCATTGATATATAACCATGGTTCTTAGTTTGAACCATGGTTACATATTGAGGAGTCTCCAAAGTTTCAAAACATTTTTTTTGTGATGGGCTAATTAAAAAGGCTCATTATTAAAAATAATTCTGAAATTGGAAGGCACCCCTCAAGATTCAAAAAACTAATATAGATCACAATAGGTACCTCTAATCACAAGGTGATAAATTTGCAATTGTTTAATGCATTACAAATTTTTCTTTCTTTTTCATATTCTTTTCAATTTTGTGATTTAGTGGAAGTGTTGATCATCCATAATTAAGAATAATTAGTTAATTTTGGTTATAACCTAGATATGACCTTCCTTTGCAAACAACATTCACATCATTGGTTTGGTTTTTATCACTCATTTTTGCTTTTGATCATTTTGTTTTTCAATTGGCTTTTTTGAAGCTCATGGTATAGCTTCGTAAGTGTTTTACTTGGTCATCTTATGATTTAGCCCTTAGTTGCTTTCCTCCCATCAATATTTGTTGCCCATCAAATGGCATTAGGGTTTTGGGCATCCCATTTGGGTTTATTTCTTTTTCTTCTTCTTTCTTGCAAGATGTGTAAAATGAACATGTTCGTCATGCAAAAGCACTTCTAAGGTTGGGGGATGTCCAAGTTACTTTCAGGATCCTCTTTCAATGTTTTGCATAGAAACCCTCCTACCTACTCTATTGTTTCCCTCCATTCCTTCATTAGTTTTTCAACATTAGTTCGTTTCTTTCGACTCAATCGACCTTCTTGCAAATCTTGAGGAAATTATTGGGCTTAAGTTTTTTGGATTACTTGTATGCCCTTTTGATGAGTCAACATGTCATTTTCCCCATCTCTTATGGGGGGTTCAACCTCATTTGCACAAAACTCATTGCACTAGCAGCCTATCTAGGGAATTGGGCACTTGTTGCACCTATCATTGTTACTAAATTCCTATTAGATCATTGCTTGTTCTTATTAGAAGCAATAGGTGTCAGTGATTTTGGTCCATTCCCCTTCCAAGCCCATTTGAAGTTGGCACAAGAATTCCTCCCCTCGGATATAGTGGCATGTGTTTTTTCCTTTCATGGCAATTTGTTAAAATGGGATTAAATTGTTTTAGGAAAACATTTCAAACAAATTACATGACCATTTTTTTTCCAACATCATCTTTGACATGGCTTTTGATTCGCACCATGCATGCATGAAATATTGCAAAAACCTAGGGGTGGGTGCTTAATTTTTTACTCGCCCAATCGTTCCACCTTTCCACTTACCCTTTGATGTTTTTCTAATACCTTGTGCACCAAGTTGGGCCTCCCCCAACCATTAACTCTCAAGGTGACCCATTGCATTGTGACCAACCTTTAGATCTTGTAAGGACCCACTTTCTTTGGTATTCCCATGGTGGGGAATGGATTGCATCCCATCATGTGGCTCGAATTGCCTTCAATTCCATTGCAAAAAAAAAAGGTCATGTTTCATTTGAACAAACCCATGTCCTTCCACCCCCTTCCCTTTAGTTTTTTCATTGGCAAGTTGACATTGTGTTATCAACTGATCACATTTGCACCTACCTCTCTTGAGTAGACTTGGTCTCTTGACTTGCTTCATTTTGCAGGGTGGTTATGATAATGGCAACTCAGGCAAAGGAAGGACTTTACCACAATCGACACTTGATATATGCATTTCTTCCCCTTGCTTTAAAGGTTATTGGGTGCCTACACTAACAAGCGAAAGACTTTCTCCAACAATGCGTTAGCATGGAATGGTTAGTAAAAAGCACCAATGGCCTTCCTTTGGCAGTTCTATGTGTTTTTATAAATTGAAAATGTCAATAGGTTTATATAGAGCACAAACCACCTTTATTTTGAAGTGTGCCATTGTCACAGGTGAAGGTTTTAAAAAGCTTATGATGCTTTCAATGTTCCCTTCCCTTTCCTTCTCTAATATGATTCTTACAATTGGTGGGGGTTTTGGAACATAATTTGTTTTTTTGCCCCTTATGACCCCGTTTGGGTTTGTGCGCTTTTGGTTCAAACTTGGGTCCTCTCTCTTTGTCCTCCCTATCCCCTTTTATTGGTGCATTGTTTAATTATATTTACCAGGCTTTCATTGATATGAAAATCAAAAGAATTTTAACATCCTTTTATTTTTGGGCTTCTTGCTATAACTTATTATAAAAATTTGCTAGTTTTTATTTTTTATGTTTTAAATTTGGCAAACTTTGATTTTTTTAAAAGAAAATTTCCTTTTAAGTTATTGTAGTTCAAAATCAGATTTTTCAAATCGCAAAATTGTGAATATTTAGAAATGGGAAGGGCAAGTGGGGAGGGGGTTATGTTGTTTAAAGGCATGGCAATTAGGCATACTAGCCTGAATTCACAAACTTGATAATAACATAAAGCATTGGAGATATTTCTTGGTGTATTTGGAAGGCAGATTATATCCATGAATATCCCTCTTAGAAAAGAGGAAGGATATTATCTTCTTCCTCCTCTAGAACGAAAGTAAAATTATGCCTACTTATGCAAAGGTGTAAATCAACATAATTTCCTCCCATTCTTAAAGCATAGGCTTGCACAAGTAAACATAATTTCCCTTGCATTCTTAATGAGCAAGTGTAAAAATCAAAGTGGGGCGGTTCATTGTTTTTTAAAAACCTTTAGATCGGTTATTCTTTTATTTTAAATTTTTTTGAGACCTTTAGGTATGGTTTTGAATTTTTTTTAATGTATCAAATCCTTCGATTAAAATTAATGTTCCTTTCCCTAAACATGGGAGATTCTCGGGTATTAAAAGTTTTTTTTATAGACAAGGGGCCAATCCATGTAGTGGTTAAAGTTTTAACTTATCAAGTAGATTATCAAAAAATAATAATTTCAACATTGAAATTACAAAATCATGTACATGTTTTCAAACCATTGCATTTGTTTCAATTTTTAAAAATGAAATTATAAATCTATCAAATGTGAAAGTCTAGCAACAATTACATGCTTACTCATTACTCACATATGCAACATGATTATTCATATTTAGGTTTTCAATGGACAAATTTAGCATTAAGAGAATTGAAAGGTTTAACCCCTTACAATTCCCACACAAATAATACATCAAACAAGCAAACTTGACCTCAATATTACACATGACAATCACAACAAAATTCAATAATGCACATGACAAATGATAATATAATTGACTTAACCAACATCTATTGTCATTTGTCATGTGAATTTTAACGTAAGTTGAGCCATTAGATTTGGCCACTAGATTTATATTAAATTTAGTCATTGGGTAAAGCCTAGGTATATCCATTATGTTTAACCACTAAATTTAACCATTAAGTTTAACTTAAGTTTAACCATTAGATTTAGCTTAAACTTAACCATTATATTTAATCATTAAGTTTATTCACTATGTTTATCCAAAGTTTAATCACTATATTTAACTATTATGTTTAACCACTAGATTTAAACATTAGATTTATTCATCTTGTTTAACCAAGGTTTAATCATTATGTTTAGCCATTTGATTTAACCATTAGGTGTCACTTAGGTTTAACCACTATGTTTAGTAATGTGAATACAAATATGAAATAAAAAACTCGACAAAAGTTGAACACCTTTGATGTCCATTGGTAATGACTTAGTTTATCATTGTGCAAGTTTGGGGTTCAATTTTTTATACTTGTAACCTATGTGCATGTTTAGAGGGCTAGCATAGGTAAGCTAAATTAAAATAGTTCACCAAAGTAGTTCGGTGAAGTTTAGTTAGGTTAGGTAGCCCAAGCTAGGTTAACACCTACTTATTCAAATGCCTTTTTCAACCTACCGTAAACCTATTTACTACCCACTTATCAATTTTCAAAATAATAATTTAAAAATGAGTTTAATTCAAGTATAAATTTAATCCAGTCAAATGGTCCATTATTTACTAATCCAATAGTTAATCAAAACGATATGGTCCAAATTGACTACCCCGTCATGCTAATAGGTCCAAATCAACTTATCCAGGTTGACAAAATGGTCTTTTGACCCATGTTGTTTTGGGAATTTTTTGATTAAAAACCTAATAAAAAAAACCATGCATTATAAAAATGTTGATAATGATTTTTAAACTAATGCCAAATCTATTTGGGTACCATGATATTGTAATTGTAATTTAGAAATGTGGGGAATCGTGTGGTGCCCGCATCAAAATAAATAAAGCCAATGACTATATAATAGAATAAAACATATGAAAAGAAAATTGCGAACATCATTACAACAAAATAAAAAGAAAATATACTTTTATGATGAAAATTTACACAATTGATGCCCCACACAATCAAATGCATAATGTGCACATATAATGATGGGTTGTTAAAAAACACCTTCATCAATGTCTACTCACATGCACCTCCATAATCACAAGAAGTTTCAAGCTTACACCATTTGCACACACCGCAAGATTCAATGATGTTGGAAGAATGAAATGAATAAAGATGGAACAATAAAATAAATGATGTTCAATTTTCAAAATAAGGGAGAAGGAGAGGGTTTGATAGATATGGACAAATGTGTTGGAAATTAAAGTCAAGTGAGGCTTATTAATTCCCTTTTTTAGGTTCATTGATACTGTCAAATTAACTTGCCTTGTTGATTATGCATGTCGTCAATTTCACTACCCTTCTCCCACCTTCCCCATGTTCTCCACTATGGGATACCTATTTTGAATGATAAAAGGTGGCTTGCTTAAGGTGGATTTTAGTTATTAGTGCATCTTTAAACTTCCCTAATGACTTGCTAGGAATCAATTGCTTTGGGCAACTTGTTCTCTAGTACCTAAAAGGTAGAGGTAATTAAAGGTTGGGTGTAACCTTTTTTTTACTAGCAATATATTGTCAAATTGTGAAATGAAAAGTGGCATTGAGAAATTAACTAATTAAACTTAAGAAATCATCATTGCATCAACATCCTCTTCATTAGCTTATAAGGCCAATAACCCACATTAATGAATGTTACAAATACTATAGCAACCTTGAGTATTTGTAGATTATAGTGTCCATAAAAAGATGTAACATGAAACTATTTTTCAAGAAACTTCTTGAATCTTCAACATTGTGCTTTGATTATTCTTTTGGAAATAAATTATGTTTTTTGGATATAGTTCAAATATTTTTTGTTTTTTAATCACTTGTTTGTTGTGGCATTTCCATGTGCAATAATTAATAGGAAGAAACTACAAATTATGTAAATTGGAAAAAAGATGTAAAAAAGGCATTCAAAAATGTATTCGATTTTGCTTCATGTGGCATGTTTAAGAAGGAAATGTTGTAATCACAATGCATCAATGAAATCGATTTAGAGCAACCTTACATTGTGTTGGACAATTTTAGTGATTTTGTTGTGAGGAAGTTGCATACAATGTTGCCTTTGGGGGCCAATAAATCTACAATGGTACTAAGGATCTTCTCGACTTCCCAACTTCGAATCAAATGGATCCTTATGGTTGCAACAAAACAATGGTAGAGTGGCTAATTCTTTAAAACATCAATTGACCTCTAAAGTTAATATCCCTTATTCATTTTTCTCTTATTTTACACTTTTTTTAAAGCTAAGTTGCAATTATACATTTAACAATTTTTGTATTATTGGTTGTGTTTGATTTAATTTTAATGACGGCAATGGAAAATGGATATGAAAGAAGGAACAATAATAATAAGCTCTACATTTGGAATTCTACTTGGCATGTATGTTCTGTTTTTTTCTATTTGTTTTTGTACAAACTCTTTTATTAGGTCCTTTAAAATGGGTATGATTTCTCTCATTGTTATTCATGCAAACACTAAAAACTGTACACATTGTCTTTTATTTGGCATGTTAATCACATGTTATGGAAGGTGTGTGTACACATGGATATTGGCCTGATATTGACAAGGAAAGTAAAGCCTTTTCACATGCAATGGGTGTGTGGATGCAAATTTTTACACTTGGTTATCCTTCCTTAAGGCTTGTGTTTTAAAAACTTGTCAAACTTCAAAAAAATGCAAATAAAAAATGAACACTAAAGGCAATTGCAACAAAATTTATGTTATTTCAGAAATATGTATTTTGGAGAACCATGTGAAAGTCATTATTTATTTTCCTTTTTTTAATATGTATATTTTGCATGTTTTAAGCTTTAAGTTCAATTTCCAATTATTAAAAAGTTACACGTCATTCAAATCATTGTGTAAAGACTAGGTTTTGTTTCAAATTAAAAAAGTACAAATATTAGTTTTAAAAAAGAAAATTTAATCAATTTGACACTAGAAAAACACATAATTCCAAAATTTTCCCATTTTATAATTAAAAATGAAAATATATATTTAAAATAATTAATAAAAAAAATTTTATTAATGGAGGTGGACACATTCATGGTTTAAAACCATAATCATCCATTTGGAAAGAAGAAGGACACATGCCCATCCCTCATGTTAATCTTGACACTTTCACTAATAGAAAATGGTCATTTTGCAACTGGTCCCTGCAACTAATTTTTAATTGCAAGTGACATTGTAAGTAAAATCTTAATAGTCACATTAACATTAATCGCAAATGACAACAAATTTTTTATGAAAGAAAAAGTCAATAAAATACTCTTTCATCCTTTAATTAGTCATATATGTATTGTCGCTTGCAACTAAGATGTGACTTTTTTGGTGCACAATGGGAACAAGTTATGTGTTGCCACATGTCCCAACTCTTAATAATTAAGAATATTTTATTAGTATTTTGAAATAATCTGAAACGTTTAATTTTTATGTTTGGATGGTTTAGATTGTGACACATGGTGCAATATAAATTTTCCACATGGCATATTAATTAAAATTTTCCAAATTAAATTTTAATCAATATTTAAGTATGTAGGTTGAACTAAATACCTACATACCTACATACCTACTTACCCATCTAGGTTAAACATCTATTTGGATAGGACCTATTTACCTACTTAGGCGAAATACCTATTTAGGTAAGTAAGTAAGTTAAGGAAGTAGGTCGTTACGTGTAAGTACATGAATATTTTTATTTTATTTTTGGTTAAAACATTTTTATTGACTCATCCAATATGCACATGTTTTTTAATATAAAAATGTAAGATAAAACACCATGTTTATATACTTTTCTAGATAAAAATGAAAGCCAAAACAAATGGATAAACTTTTTAGTTGCAAATGACTTGCAACCAAAAAGTTTATCCCATATGTTTTGGCTTTCATTCTCATCTTGAAAAGTGTATAATTAAGTAAGTGTGTGACAACTAACTAGCTAACTAATTAACTAATAAATTAACCAATTAACTACTAAAATATTTAATTATTTAATGAATGAAATATAGAAAAATACATTAATAAACTTGCTAATTAATTAATTAAGAACTAAACTAGAAACTAAGTATTCACTTTATATATTATCCAACTAATTAATTATTTATAGTAATAATCATCAATATCTTATGATTATTGAATTAATTATATTAGTAGTTATTATTAAATTATATTAAATTTATTACTTAAATAATAAATAATCCTATATATAAAAGCAAACATGGTGTTTGTCCGTCTGTCTATGGCGACAAAAACAAGACAAGGTCTTGAAACGAGCGTGGTCCTCAAAACCTTTGAGGACCTGAACCGAGGTGGCCAGAATCCTCGATAAAGGACCTGAATCGAGATTCTCAGTACTCGGTCCAGACCTCGAGACGGACCTGAAACGAGGTTCCTAGAAAGAAAACTCGTCGTTGGGGACCTGAAACGAGGATGCACTCTTTTATTCACCAACACTGAATTTGTTTTTTTTTTTAATTAATTTTTAAAATTAAATTATTTCTCTGGGGCCTTGATTTAGACCCTATACACGTGCACTTTTTTACTCACCAACACTGAATTTGTTTTTTTTTTTGGGATTCATAACAGTTGTCTTTGATTTGTTTGGGAGAACGACTGTTATGAATCTTGGGAACCGACCTGATAACCATCGGAGGTCTGTTCCTGTTTTTCAAAAGAAGTTTGAAACAATAACCTAGACCGACGATTCTTTGATTCTGATGTTTTTCAATGAGAAAAAACCGAAGGTTATTTTGTTTTTCAAAGCACCGTGACTGGCAGTTCTTGGTTTCGGACATATTAAAGAAGAACCAACAGCCGAACACAGGTCCGGTTTAGTGTTGGGTGGTGCTTTTGAGTCTTTAAAGAACCACCGGTTCAGGTCCTTTAAATATTTCAGACCCTAAGAGCCCCCTGCTTCCTGTTTTTTTGAAAAAACAGGCCAAGGCAGCTGCTACGGGGGGCCGGGCGAGGTGCCACGGGTGGCTGGAGTTTAAAGAAACCGGGGGACTTCACAATGGCCGAAGGTCACGGGCACCCACTCGTAATAATAAAATTTAATTATATATTAACTATAATGATATATCAACCAATTTAATTAACTTGTAATTGGTTAATATTGAAATAATCAGCTAATTATTAATAACTAATAAATTACTATTTTGAAACCAAGTAAATTAATATAATAATTATACAAATGAAAACATAATGGGAATAATTTTAAAAAAAAGTTAGCCTAGGCTAGGTTTTAATTATATTATTATATAAAAAAAACTAGTATTCGATACTTGTAATTAAAGGTAGCAATAAAATTAATTCAATCATTATTGTAGCTAGTTGGTAGCCAAGGTTAACTATTTTATTTTTATTATTCATATTATTACTTCACTCATTATAATTATTTATGAACTATTACAATAAATATTTTATATTTTTAATAAGTATATCTTTGCTTCAAAAATAATTTCTGCATTTTTATAATAATTTATTAGATTTCAATTCTAACTCTACAATAATTATTTTTAAATGATAAAACTGAAATGAAAACTATTTATCAGTAATTGATTATAATCACTAACTTATTAATAATTAATAAATATTAGTCATATATCTGAAATATAAAAAATTTAAAGTATATATTAATATTTCTTGGTAATTATTACAATATAATAATATTTCATAATTGATTACTTATAATAGTAATAATAATGTAATTTGTAACTACCTTAGGTTAGGTTTATTACTATTATATATTATTATGTCACTTGTTATAGTTATTATGATTTATTATAATTTTCTTATAAATATATATATTTTTTAATAAGTGCATTAGTCATTTGAATTTTTAAAAATAACAATATAATACTATATTAGGTTTTAAATAATTATTTCAGTAATTATATAATCATTTTTCCTATCATTCTAATATCATCATCATCATAATCATTATGTAATAAAATATTATTACTTAAAAATTTAGTCAAAGATAATATTGAATTTTTTATTACATGTAATTAATATTAATATAAAATATAATATTAATATAAATAATAAAAAATGTCATTTGTAGTAATTTTAAGAAGTATAATAAGATGGTTTGGATAAACTTGTAATATGGGCACAATATATTTAACAAATATCTTACATGAAATTTTAATATACTCAAAATATACATTAATTAGTGTAACCATAATATTGAGACCATTTATGCTAATAATGATACTTGAATACACATGTAATATGGTTGTTCATATACATTTATAAATCCCAATACATCCAATTATATTCCTTTGAATTCACAAAATACACCTTTGAATATTCATAGGATTGTAACTAAATTGGTCACATTTGCAACTAATGGGACACAAATTGTTCTTCTTCGATGAAAACTAAACTACGTGTTGTTCACATGAAAGGATGAACACCAAAATAATCACAAACTAGTTGTAATGTACTCGCAAATATGAACAACACAAGAAATAGTTGCAAAAATGTTCAAATGTAGTTGTAGATAACTAATAGTTGCATGTAGTTGCAAATAGAGTGATTGCATTTTGACCAATTTCTACTAATGTTTAATATGCTATCAAGTTGCAATTTACAACCCATAGGGATTTATTTTTCTTCATCTTCATTATCTTGTCATTTTGTTGTTAATTATTAGTTGTAAATGTTGTTTTGTTTTGGTTTTCTTATATGTGAAAAATGTTACAAGTTGGTATTCCACAAATCCCCATGTTGTTGCTACACTTTTCCCATCTACAATAAATTTGAACTTTAACTAATGTTGTATTTAATTCTTTTCATCATCTTATGCTACATTCAGACCCATTGATAATTCAATGGTAGCTCAATGTTATAGATGACAAAATTATTGTTAAATTCACATATGTGATGTTATGTAGAATTAAAGTGAATTGGCATCCTACATGTCAAGCAATGTTAATGGGGTGTTAGTCTAGTGTTAAATAAATGTCAATTTAAGATTAAATCTTCAAATTTTACATTGAGTTTTTTTTGTAATGTAACAACCTTAAAATGGGTCCGTTAATTCAATGGTAAAGTTAGCATTTAAAACTAACATGTGTTCCCCTTCATTCCCTACATGTTCTTTTACGCTCAAACCCTTTTTCCACCTTCCATGCCTTCTACAAAACAACTTGTTCATGCTTTGAGAACATATAAATGTTGAATTCAAGAGTGTTGCAAAAATAAATAAATCAACAAACCAAAAATTAAAAAATTGAAACAAAGAAATGAAAGGAGAAAGATACACCAAGACCTTCCAAATATTGCAACACTTGCAAGATAATAACTATCATACAAGTAACAATGCTCGTCAACACACAAAACTTTGCAAAAACCAAGAACTTCACAAATGAAAAAAAAACCTTTGAAGTAAAAAAGTAAGAAAGTACATAATCAATTTTGTGGACTCACAAAATTGAGAGGAACTTGACAAATTGTGGAACATAACTTGTCGTAAAAACTTGTAGGAGTTTGAAAGTGAATAAAACAAAAGCTTACAAATGAAAGCAAAACAAAAAAAATTGTGACATAGACAATTTTTTTGCATATGTCACAAGAAAATGAACGAAATTGCCAAATATCTCCAAATAGTAATATCATGTGTGAATCATCGTCATGCAAAAGTATAATTTATAACTTTTCAAACCTTAAAGTGGCTCTAAACATTAGTAGGTTTAAATAGGAAGTCCTAAGGTTAGGTAACATCATGGTTGTAGGTTAGTTGTAATTCCTTGGTGTTATCTTGTTGTTGTTAAGGGTATTAACACTTGAGACATTAACACTAGGTTTGAATGTAACATTAATCAACTTACATGTATCCATTTTCATAGTTGTAAATTATTTCATTTTTTTCTTGTTTCCATTAAATTTCTTTAATATGGCTCAAAGAATTCAATATGATTACAAGTTGTGTTTAATAATTTTGAAAATATTGATGCCTTTATCATCTTCATGTCACAATTCCTCATCTTAAGGTATTTTCTTGTGTGATAATTGTCATTTTTTCATGCAAAGTTGCCCACATAATGCTATGAATTTCATTATAGAAACTTATCATTTTTTATTAGCATTAATGTGTAGGATATATGTAAACATTTAACTTTTAAATGTCAAGGTGAATCAATTTGGTTTGATTTTTAATATATTTATGAAATCTTTGTCATTTAAAGATTAAACTTTTAATTTTATATTTGGATTTCGAGTGTGAATATGTTGACATTCAAAATTCAAAGTCATTTGGTTGGTCTTATGATTATTGTCTATTGTGTTAATGATTACACCTAACATAAAACTTCAACATTATTCACACAAAACAATGGTTTACATGAAACAAAGTGTTGATTTTAGTTGTTGGTGTGCTCCCAAAAACTTGCCAAATGGTATTAAAATAATTTTATGATATGGTGCATTTTGGAAAACTTTCAAGTCTTTGATGTGTTTCCTAGTTCCTTGTGTCGAAACAAAAAAATTATGTGTGAGTTTCAAATAACACTATGATGAAACATTTCATGTCCACCTTTCAGTCACATTATCTATATAAATCAAAACAAGGTGATGAATATAATGAAAGATAAACTTATGACACATGACAACTAGAGCCTTGTAGGTATTTCACCACGACCTTCACAATTTGAGTAGGCAATGTGAGAAGGCACTACTTTCCCTACAAAATATTTAAGGCACTTTTTCTAAAATCTCTAAAATGAAACTCTCAAAATTCTCAAAATTTTGAAAGTTTGAACTCCCCAAATTTTGGAAGTTTGTAACCTCTTCAAACCATGTTTGATTATGACAATCAAAGGTTATATTACACTTGTTAAATATAATTTTATGAATGTCATATCAAGCTACTTAATCAAACATTATTTTTCTAACATTGTATCAAACTCATTAATAGAACATCAAAATTTTGAATTCACATTCAAAATGAACATGTGTTGAATTTTATATTAGGATCAAGAATCTTCAAACAGCCATAACTTTTTGTCATGAAATTTGTTTTGACAATGCAACCCCCATCACATTTTACATCATGTTGAGATCTTTTGTATAATTCAAAAAAATTACAACATTTAGAGTTCTTTTAATCTCCCAAACAACATTTGGGACTTCAGGAGACTCCCAATTCCCAAAATGGGAATTCACTTTGAGACGCTCGAAGGTGCCTTGTCTTAACTCTCACAGACTTTTCACCTTCTGAAGATGCATATTTCATTTTAATGTGCTCATGCCACATTTTGTACTTATGTTCATGTTATGCCCGACTTGAAATGAAACTTTTGGTTTGTATTTGGTTTATGTAAGCACATGAGGAAAGACATTTCCTTGTCAAATTTAGGAATTCATCATGTTCTCGTTCTTTGGAATCTAGAACTAATGGGTAAGGGGTAGTATATATATATATCCTTGATTATTAGTTCTCCAAAAACAAATTGGGCTGTTTTTCTACACCAAAGAACTTGGTCGAAGAATGTACCCTAAATTGTCGGTCCTTTTTGTGAAAATTGCTAATTATTTGAAATTTTCCAAAAAAAAGAGAAATAAAAGGGTTCTTCTGATTCTGAAAATATTTAAAAATTGGAACCAAATGTTTTGAAACTCTGAAAATTTTCAAAAAACCATATTGGGAAACTTGTTCATCTTTAAAAAAATTAAACTGGACCTACTAGAGGTTATTAACAAAATCAAAGAAGCACTCAACATCCTATATATTAAAGCAAACGTGGTGTCTGTCTGTCTGTGGTGACAAACAAGGCAAGGCAGGGCAGCCAAGGCAGACACTCGCCCACAACATGTCATTTTCAGTTACACCTGGAAAAGCAACAATGGTGGTGTCTGTCTGTGTGGGCAGTGCCTGGAAGATTTTTCCAATCATTGCCCGTTCCTTGTGGAGCTTCCCCAGATGTAACTTCCCCAGATGTAACTGATTCCAGAGAAAAAAGAAATCCGAGGCAGTCTGATTTTTTGACGCAAAAGATTTGGTAGACCAGAAAAAAAATATTTAGGCCTTGGACAACTCAAAATTTATTATTATTATTATTTTTGTATTGACCAAGACTACCTTTTTTTTCTTTTAGCTACTGTCCATCTCGATTAAGGGGACGGATGAAATGTCTGTCCGGCTTGATGACAGGACGAATTTAGGGGAAGACCAAAAAAAAATATTTAGGCCTTGGACAGCCCAGAATCAATTTTTTTTTTTTTTTGTATTGACCAAGACTACCTTTTTTTTCTTTTAGCTACTGTCCGTC
>Ga0209611_10004801_pt1 | contig 22973 bp, 20 predicted proteins | sample S1TSphgellanicum_3_FD_187693 | JGI IMG/M metagenome (GOLD analysis project Ga0209611, IMG submission 187693) | Host-associated microbial communities from peat moss isolated from Minnesota, USA - S1T2_Fc - Sphagnum magellanicum MG (SPAdes) (version 2) | ecosystem: Host-associated > Plants > Peat... | reverse complement strand
TTTTTTTGTGTTGAAAAAAAACATATTTATAAACACATAAAAACCAATTAACTAATTAAATTACGACTATATATTTTAATTAAAAATTCATATTTAAGTTATATTTTTAAAAAATTAAACATACAAACATAATATGGACATGAAACACACACAAAACAACAAGCATTTACATTCGCACCCACATTAAAAAAACACACAAAATTCTACACATAGAAAAAAATGAATTCTAAATGAAACCCATATTCAAATGATTCTTATTTTGAAAATTGTTATATGTATCACTCTCACCCACATAAAAATAACACATTACATCCTTCGCACACAAAAACAAATATCCAAATGAAACCCATATTCAAACGATTCTTATTTTGAAAATTGTCATATATCATTCACATTCACATAAAAATAACACATTAAATCTTTCACACATAAAAAAAAAGGTATCTAAAAGAATATCCAAATGAAACCCATATCCAAATTTTATCTTGAAAATTATCATATGTATCACACACCAAAATATCTATGACTTACATGTGTACAACATAATTTATATATTATTTTCAACACACATTTTTTTATTATACATATAAACAATAAAAAACACAAATAAACGTATACACATCCACATACATGCATATACAAACATATACAACCACACATCCATATATGACGCACCCCCAAACTTTTTGTAAAATTCAAATACGAGTTTAAAGGTGAAAACAATGGAAGAAAAAGTAATGGGGATACGCTCCCTAATTCGTAGCACTTCGTGAGTAGAGGCCCATGCTAAAGCTTTAGGATGGGGATTAAGATGAGTGATAAGCGATCAATTATTCACAAAGACCTACACAAACCAAACAACAAGTTAGTTAATGCATAGTTGGAACACTTTTGATGCACGAATGAACCATGGACACACATGAACTCACAAAACTCATCACGGCCTAAATTTGAGGGAAGCCACCACCTTCCCCTTTGTAATATTTTCTGTGATTAGCCATGAAAGCTACATCCAAATGTCATTTTGTCCCAGGATTCTTAAATTGGGAATCCCAAAATTCGCGAAATTAGGACTCCTGCAATTTTGAAAGCTCATAACTTTTTGTGTAAACCTCTTATTGAGGTGAAGTCCGAAACAAAGTTGTAGTTCTTGTCAAGAGCTTTCTAATGATATGTGGCACAAAACCTGCACGCAAGTAATTAGGGCGATTCCCGTCTTTTAATGGGAAAAAGTCAAATTAACACTTTGATTCCCAGCCTTTTTTTCAACCATCACTTGTGTTTTAAATACTATAATGGAACGTGGGAACCCATTTTAGACATCTACGTTTTAAGATCTTTTCAATGGTATAAAGAATTATTTAATCCAATAAATTTGGCCCCATATAATCGCTCTCTAAAAATTTGGAAGTTCATTTGGACTCCAACTCCCAAAGTGGGAGCCCACTTGGGAATGTGTGAGTTCATTCCTTCACACCCTCCTATATTCCCAAGAACATGAAATGTGATTCTTGGGCTTCATTCTCGACCTACACCTTTGCAAGCCCTTATCTCGATCACAAGCGCAAAATTAGGGTCGTGACAATATATATCTATACATAAATACAACTTAGACTACATATAAATAAACAAATATCATACAATTTATAAATTTACAATGATTTAATTAATCCGAATGCAAATTTCATTTAAATTATGAATTAAAACATATTAGTACAATAATGATTTCTAAACAAAAGCTGACATGATATATTATCATAGTAATAGAAAAAAAATTATGTAACTATTTATTCAACCCCATAAATCAAATTTCAACATTAAACCCTATAATTCATATTCAAACCATTAACCCTAAATATATCTCTATACATTAAACTCTATAAACATTAAATATCTCAAATATGAACCACTTAATAAGTATTTTACTACCTTTGAGTTATTTATCAAGGATTAATGTATCTTTGAATGATAAATTAAATAACTTCTTATTTTTAATTTAATATTAATTTTGAGTTTATGATCATGGACAATTTAGTAAGATATTTGATAATTACATAATAACTTACTAATGATGTTTTACCATGTAAACTACATTTAAATATATATTAAAAATGAACTTATTATGAAATACTAAATAATCATTAATTAATTCAAACATATGCCATTATCATTCACATGTGAATTGTCATGTCATATATATATAATGTAATGACATCATAATGGACATTTTTTGATGATCAAATCCACATTAACAAAGGACATACCACAAAATAAAATCAAATTACAACCATGGAATGCAAAAATAGGTGCATAAACCTACTTTCACAAAATATAAGTTGAATGCACCTTACACACTTAAAGTGTATGCATAGTAACATGAGGTGCCTAAAAAATGGTGCCTAAAGTTTGACCCTACAATCACAACATTATTGGGGAAGGGCTCTCCTTTTCTAAAAAGGAAAACATTTATTTGTTTGACTTTAACTCCATAGCTAATCTAATATAATTTATGTCCTTTTTCAACCGAGGAAACAATGAAATCTAACTATCCTAAATGACTATATCAATGACCATAGTCATATATTACAACTTCATTATTTGCTTCATTATTTACATGGAATAAGTATGAATAATACATTACCAAATTATTTGTATAATTGATGGATGATTTACATTTACAAAATTGACATACTTCATCCATTTTCCGTTGACCATATTTCACCTATTATGGTTTTCGGGTGTGTGCTAAAGAATAAAACACCAACGTGAATTATCTTGCCATCATTTTTCAAGTAGTGAAATATGTAGATATTGTTTATGATTAATTTATTTGGATTACTTCAAATGATGTGGAAAATATTATCATGATGTCATGCCTATTTTTATATTTAATTAACTAACATCCTACATCATTAGAATATGGGTCCTATTATATGTTCTAAACTTAAAGAACTTATAAAATAATTTATATATAACTTAAAAGTTATTGTTGTTGTTACATGGATAACATGGCACCTTATATAATTATATAATTGTTAACCTTAAATTATTCAATTTGTGATGCCCTAATTGGTCATACAATTATTTTACAACATTCAAAATAAAAATGAATATTAATAAAATTTTAATATGAATACAAATGAACATAATAAACTAAAACATGTAAAGAACTTATTTAAATTAATATTATACATATAGGTTTAGGGTGTAATATCTTAAATAATGTACTTGATATATAATCCAATGTTTTAAATATCCAATGTGACTAAATTAAATAGTATATATTGAAATAAATTTTAATGATAAAAGACTAGGAGATATTATAAATAATATTTTTATCATTATTATATCATGAAATTTTTTTAATATTAAAATATAATGTAAAACATTGTGGGAAATATATAGTTTATTTGTGCATCAATGAAATTTTATCGTAAATTTAAATGAAATTTTATATAATATACTTTGTATAAAATAAATAATTTTATTTTACATGTGTTGAAATATATTATTACACAATTATATTACATAATTTTTATGTGTAAAAATGAATAAAATTTATAATTTCAAAAAATTCCTATAAGCTTGGAGAATATTATTTATAACTATTACATGCCCCATCTATTTGACCCTTAATAATGGAATAATATTCTTATAATGTTACTAACTAAGAATCAAATATGAAAATATTCCATACTAAGGATTCGAGCAAATGTTAATTACAATAGCCATTCTGTTAAATTCCATAAAATTTGCATAGTTTTGAAATTAAAAGGGGTGAAGAATGTGGATGAAGGGTTCTATTGGGATATTATAAAATTGAAAGGGTAACATTATGTGTACTAATTTTCAAGCCAATTTTTAGTCCTTTTCCATTTAATTTGTTTTAATCTCCCATACAAATGAAATGTAATTTTTTTAAAAATTAAAATTATGTTGAAAGTAGAATTATTTCAACATTTTTCATTACAAACTACTTAGGGTAGGAAATTCGTTAAACGTAAGTCTCATGCACCAATCTTATGATGGGGAGGTTTAAGCAACCGACAACTTTAGGTTAGAGTATGAGTTTTAATTTCTTTTTTAAAAGAAGACAAAGTGTGATCAAGTTCTCTTTCAAAAAATGTAGGAGAGAAGTGAAGTTAAGGTCTTGGGGAAGAATCTAGAACACCAAGTCTATGGAGCTTCAGAAGGGATCAAGGGCAAGAAAATTGAAAACACAAAGCACCATCAAACTTTTCTTTAAAATTTTTTTTTGGTTTCAACGTGCAATTAATCGTTCAGCCTTTCTTCAAAACCAATGCCATACTCATTGTAAGGCTTCAGATAAAAGAACCTCATGGTGAAATTATGCGATTCAAAAAACTCCATCGAATAGCTTCTCGGTACAACCCTTTTACCATTCCTACCCATTGCTCCTTCACTTTTTCAAATCTTCACATCAATCTTGCGATCAATTAACACCACAAGTTTCCTTCTTTTAATAGTTTAGTGCATTCCATAGTATAGAGCAATCTATGACAACATGTTCAATTGCTTTGTATTTGAAAAGTGCTTTCAAATTCAACATTTCTTCATGAAAATATATTCTCAACTATTTCAACCCATAAAAATCACATTTCTTTTCATCTTGCAATTACCATTTCATACATCTAATGTTTTCTAAAATAATTTTTCCAATAAAAAGTCCATTTTTCATCCCTTTCTTTGGGTCAGTAAAGAGGATTCTAAAACATGGGTTTGCATGCTTAAAAACATGATGCGTTGACGGGGTTTGAAAACATCTCTTGTCTAGGGAATATTATTTATATTCAATCCCACCTCTCGGAAAAGGATGGAGTCATGACCAAAAAAAAGTGAATACTGCACAATTCATTATTAACATCACAATGATTACACATATTCACCATTTTTATCATCTCAAATCCTTCTTATCTTAGAGCTATCACATTCACATATTCTAGTCAAATAAATTTGCATGATTTTCATGCATCCTCAACTTGCGTTCAAGAATCCTGTTATTTTCTCATCACAATTTTAACATCAATTTAGCTATGAACCACCAAAAACAAGGAAATAAAAATAAAAAAGGATCTTCTAAAATTTTCGTGGTTCTTATCCCTTAAAAGGTATTCCTGCAATTCAAAATTGAATGTAACAAAAAATTCCTTCATTACAACGATAACTATTGACATTAGTTTGTTCCAACCTATGTTATACTAACAACAACATAGTTGTTATAAAACTATAGCTACAATATTGTATAAAGTTGTTGAACCAAATGTTCATAGGATTCCTAATAACTTTCAAATGGTTATATTATATCAAATAGTACAATGAAAATTTAAATGGTCCCACATAAAAATAGAAGACGTCTCACAGCCACCGGGATTTTTCAAAATGACCAATTAAAGGAAATCGCAAAAAATGTTTGGTGGTCACCAAAGGTTTTTTGGATCCAAAAGCATAGAAAATGCCTAACAGCTGCCAAGTGTTTTCTAGATCCATAAATCATAGAAAATGTCTGGTGGTTGCCAGACATTTTTTGCATCCAAAATTGTAGAAAATGCTTGGTAGTTGCCAGATGTTTTTTGGATCAGAAATGCTAGTATATGCCTAGCAACTACTAAGTGTTTTTTGGATAAAAAATGTTTGAAAACACTTAGCAGTTGCCAAGTGTTTTCTGCATCCAAAATCGTAGAAAAAACTTAGAGACCACCAAGTGTTTTCTAGATCGAAAATGCTAAAAAATGTTTAGCAACCATCAGGCGTTTCTAAACTAGAAATGCTAGAAAAAGCCTAGTGGCCACCAAGTGTTTTCTAGATTGGAAATGCCAGAAAACACTTAACGGCCACAAGGCATTTTTTAGATTGAAAATGCTAGAAAATGCCAAGTGGCTATCAAGCATTTTTTAGATAAAAAAGTCATAAAAAACACCTAGCAAGAACCAGTCCTTTTTTTAGATTAGAAATCATAGAAAATGTTTTGGCGACTGCGAAACGATTTTTAGATAAAAGGAAAGAGACAATCCCAAAGAACGGTTGGCAACCGCCAAGAGTTTTGGCGATACTAGTTGAAATTAAACATAAAAAACTTTAAAAGTCACAAGGTAATTTTTGCGAGTCTTTCCAATTCAAAATCTAAAAATTCCTAATGGCTGCCATGTGTCTTTTATGGTTTTATAAAAATGGCATTTTTTGGATGGCCCCTATGAAGTGATCTAAAAAATGTTTTCTAGGTTGTAATAATTGTGTAAAATCCAATGTATCTTGATATAATATTCTCAAACAAATTTTATAATTTGTTGGGTGAAATGCAATCTTTTTTAATGTAATATTCTCAAAAAAATTTAGTAATTGGTCGACATTCAATTGAATTAAATAGAATTTTTTTTTGTTCCTTTTGGAATGGGTGGTGCATTTTGTCATTTTTTGTTCAATTTTACATTCTAACATAGCAATATTCATCCATTGACTTTGTGAATATTGGGTGTTTAACAATTAAATTATATTTAAAATGGTGAAAACATGACTATAAATATGCATGTTATGACAATTTTTATATGGGATTTGAGCAAGGAATTGGAGTAGGATAGTGCAAGGATCCATCGCTACTCCTGATCTATGGCGTTAATGGAGTGGAAAATTGTATAGTTGTCACCATTGTATCCGTGGTTGAGATGTTTGAGTAGCGAAAACTCCTTTGCTTAACTCTAGTTACATGATATTGCGGATCCTTGATGGAAAATGATTGCTTTTGGTTTGCAAATGATGTTTCCTTTCTAGAAGAAAAACTTGTATTTCTACCGAAAGAAGGCATTCAAGAGGAGGGTTTTAACAAATTATGAAAAAAAAAGTGTCTTGTAGAGATCACGTTCTCTCCTCCTCCTTATGATCTGAGGGATTTGATGTTGATGAAGAAATTATCAATACAATGAATGGTACTCCTCAAAACGAGTTCGATGGGTATAAGTGTATTATTTTTCTAATCATGTTAACAATGATGGCACTTTGAGAAGAATTTTTTTAGGTTTTATGAATGAAGGGTGGAACGAGGAAGGAAATGGCGAAGAAGCACAGGAACGAGGTGATAATGAAAACGGAGGAAGGAACTCTCACATCTTATCAAAAGGTAGGTTTGTTTGGTGAGGTGTGGAATGTGAACTTGTGGATGATGTTGGGTTGTTTGTTACAAGTGGCCATGTAATAGCTTGTGACCTAAGGGAGGCAATTCTTGATAATCAGTTTGGTGAAGATCATGTCAGTGTGAGTATTTTGTATTGCCCAAATAATATTTCAGCGGTTATGACAATTTAGAAGTGGCTATTAGCATAAACCATTGTGGATGGGTATTCCCTAAGACAACTTCTAGTATTTTACGATGAAAGTATTCCAATTGTTGATGAGAAGGGAGAAATTGGTGGAAGGAAGAAGCAATATACTCAAAAGAGGAAGTGAAATGTTGGACATTCAAATCATTCAATGTCAAGGATTGATAAACTTTTGTCCCAGGAGTTTGTTTGAAATGTGAGTTCCGCATTATGTTGCGCACGAAATTAGTATCAACATTTTACTTGTGAGAAGACATTGTTGAAAGAAGAGTTTTGGGGTTTATCCTTTGAATAACGTAGAACATATGGCATGGATATTCCAAAAAGGTTGCATGTCAAAGCAAACACAATAGCAAAAATTTATCACGGTTTAAGAAATAGACATTTGTGAAATGGCATAGTATAAGATTGTTGGATTGTTTAAATTGACATGCATGTCATACAAAGCAAATTCCAAGCGAAGATGTAGATTTTTGTTTCATTGTAACAAAGGTTTGCATAAACTCTGAATTCCAACCAAGTAGGCAGAATCAAATGTTCAATCGTTGATTGACTTGAACGTTAACACAATGCCACATCAATTGAAAGGAATAAAAAATGGTAGACATGATGTTCAACGACTATTCCCTGATACATGGAGGAGCCTTCAAAAACGAAGTGATGAAGTAAATGATAATGTATACAAATTAGTGATGCGATAGAATATGAAATGAAGTTGAAAAAACACCTCTTGCATCAAGAGTTGTGTGGAAGCTTGTACCATACTTGGGGGTCCAAGTTTCTATGGTCCAAAAATGGATTTCTATGCATTATCCATGACAAAATGGATCATGTGAAAATTGCACTCCCAAGATTGCAAGTGGCAAACAAAATCATTTGTGGGCTTGGACAATTGCCCATTGCGTTGACGGGTATCATAGCTCATGGTCATGGTGATGAGAGATTGTGTAATATTCTAATGAATTTTGGCCTAATGATCCCAATTTTACAATTGGGTCATTGTTGCAACTTTTTCAAAGTTTGGAGAAAGCTCTAGCTTGCGAATCCAAAATGTTGTTTGAGCACCCTCCCAAAAATGCACTCTTTGCATTGTCTTTTACAAGGAAAATCTCGTTGTATAATTGAATTAAAGACACCAAGTGAAGGTGTGGGCCCCAAATCATTGTCAATTTATTTTTTGCTTCAAATGGATAACTATTAATGGTGAGGGAAGTGTTTGAGGAAGTTAAACTGAAATTCCTTATGGTTGGTCAAACACATGAAAATATTGATGGATGTTTTGGATATTTGTCCAAAAAGTTAAAAGAGCAAAACAATTATATTTTGGCAGATTTGATGAAGGTTTTCATGATTTTGCAAGAGAGACCTTTCATTCCGAAGTTGATTCAAAAATTCCATAGTTTAAAACTTGGGTCCTTAATAATTTAAAAAACAATCTAGAAGCCTTGGTGGGGCGTATTAATATGCATTTTTTTAGATTTTTTGTGGATTCATATGGCTGGCCTATGACGTAGTATAAAGCTTCACTAACTAATAACATTTGGAGTCCTATAGAAGGGCCTACAATCCAATTATGGAAAACTAATGTGAATGGATCTCCAAAGTTGGCTACCAAGGTTCCTAACCTTGTTCCATATCGCCCAATTTGGGACCATGATGCAATGAGGGTGGTGCAAAGGGAGAAGTTTATTAGTGTTGAATTGTCTAAATATGTGGAATTTTGAAAATAAGGCATTGAACAAAGCACAACTTAAGCAATGAAAATGTGTCCATATGTGGATGATTGGGAGGATATTTGATTGCATTTATCAAAACCTTTTCCTATTCAAGGGTCTATTATTTTGGAAAGCTTTTGGCCTTTCAACAATTGGAAGTTGAATTATGCGAAAGCTAAATTGTTGTCCACAACGTCGGTTATTAATTCAAAAGATCTAGTCATTTGTCCTTATTGTGGGCCCATGAACTTGAAGTGATTCCCGCATACACCCTATTTAGAGATTTCATACACCTTATTCAAAAATTTCAACAATGAAGATTTTGTTTTCGTGAAGGTTCATGATATTTTCCTTGTCCTTGTTTGGTTGGGAAGAACACATAGTGATGTTGTCAAGGATGATCAAAATGAATTCTTCAAAATGATGAGGGTGTGGGTGCCAGTGAAGAAAGGGTCAAATTCAAATGAACGACATTTGTATGAAGATTGTTGGAATGGCAAGTGGAAATGTAATTTGGTAGATCCAGAATAGTGGTTCAAGATTGCAACTATTCTTTTATCTTTTCTTTCACGCAAAAATATGACAAAAAAAATTCAAATTAATATTCCTAAAAGTTGTTCTTTTCAAGCGATAGTGAATATGGAGGTTGTTAATGCATCCAATAATTTGTAAAGTATGTTTGTGTTATTTAATGTATTTAATTATAATATATCAAATTATTCGTAATGCTTTTTGAGTATCCATAATTATTAACAATCTATTGATTTTAATTCATTGCTAGCATTGGTGTCTTTTAATGTGTGAATTTTTTGATAATTATGTTTTTAGGTGAGGTTAAAAATTGGACCTCTAATTCTTTGCTTTTCAAACCAATAATCTATTTTGTTGCACATGGTGGCCACAAGGGAAAATGATATATCAAATTTTAATCTACTAAAAATTGTTTCACTATGAACACCATTTTTGGATTCATAGATAGGCACAGTAGATAGGCATGAATTCATGGATAGGCATAGTTGCCTTTTTTTGAAACTCAATGGATTGAGTTTCTTTTTGTGATTATTGGCTATATTATCAATATATTTTTATTATTTTTATTTGATGTATCATCTAGTAGTGAAATAATAGATTGTTGTGTTTTTGTTTTTGATGAGATGTAATTTTGCTCATCATAGATAATTTGTGTACAATGTTATTCATAGTCATGATCGGTGATCTTTGTTGTTGCACTTGAACCATAATCCCTAGTGGCCAATAGGTGTCTATTTTTTCATTTCATGGCATTGACTCCAAATTATTATGAGTTTTTTTATTTTTGGGTTCTTTTGTGTTGGATGTGGCTTATTTTAAAACAATGTTTTGATCATCAAAAATAATGTGTGGCATTAAAAAATTTGTTTATTGCAAAAATTTGTGTGTGTATATTCTTAAATACTAATTATCAATATATATTTTTGGGACCTTATTCTTAATCCATGGTGGCCACTAGGTGTCTACTTTTCTCTTTCATGGTATGAACAACAACTTTGGATCCATAGATATTATTGTGATTGACGAATTGGCACATGTTGTGTTTAGTTTTTTAATTTAATAAATAGAAATAAATTTGTTTATTATGAATAGGAGTACAATTTGACTTCTAACCTTGATAATGAATAACCCATAATTTTCACTTAGTGGACATTACGCAAAATAGAATTTTCATCATATGAATATATTCATTTTGAAACTAGCATATTATATTTGTTATTCGTTTCGTGTCTCTTAATATATTAAAAATAATGATTGAAAATGTTGCAAAAAAAATTTGGTATCAATTTTTTTGAAACTCAATGTATACATGGATGCAAGATTGTTGTTTTTATTTGAATGTAAGGCTATTTTTCTTAAATTTGGTGGCCACCAAGCGGAGTTCACACCATCCACCAGGTTGGGTAAAGTCCTAAATTAACAATTTAGTCATAAATTAGTTAAATATGTGTTTAAACACATTTTTAAAAAAAATCCCACATTATAACCTTAGTATATAGTTAAAATAATGTCATAATCGAATTGATTACAAATATATGTTTTTAATATCATTATTCAACTTCATCCATTTTTATTTTGACAATGAATTTAAATCTTCAATTTTATTTTAATTTCAAAATGTAAAATTTATTATTATTATTATTTTACTATTTAAATTTTATTTATTGAAATTATCATTTACTTGAAATCTATAAATCAACTCCAACTGGTAAAGCATTACATTAATTTTATATTTTGATTTGGGAAAAAATTCGAGTAGAATAATCGTATTGAAATTTAGTTTTGGAAATCTGAAAGTTAAATGAATTTCACTTCTGAAATTATATGATTAAAATTCACATGTGTTTAGTTTTGTAAAAGGAATTAGATTTCTAGTTTTTAAAAAATTTAATTTAAAAAATCAAATTAGTTTAAGTTTCAACATGTACATTTGTTATGTTTTACTGTTTTGATACGTTAAAATTAAAAAAATCAGTTTGATCTCTCATTTTTTCACATGTCATTTTTTAAAATTTCAAATGTTTCCCCCTATTTTTATTTTTATGTAAATAATTAAATTATATATATATATATTATTGCATCATAAAATAATATTATAATCATAATCAATCATATTTAAATTATTTTTTAGTCATATTAATCAAGTCAGATAATTTCACATGATTGTTACATATGCATCATGTTGAACATACTGTTCATTTTGATTAAATGACTAAATTTCTTGATTGAAACAAACATATTGAGTTTTAATTTTAGTCAAATACACTTTAATTAATTATTTCAAACAAATGAACTTGATTTTACAATCATTTCAATTACAACATTATTAATGAAAAACCATATTTTTGAAAAAATGGTAGGTTGCAACAAACAACAAATTTGAAGTAATCTAACAATGCATGAATATTGTGACATTTTCAAGATCATGCTCATAACATTCTGAAACCTATAAAAAAAAGTCATGGAACAATGATAATTTTTAAAAGGAAAAATAATGTGTGTAAACCTACATGATTTGATGAAATTGTGCAAGATTTTTAATTAGTTTACAATGAAACAAGATTGACTATTCTATTACATAATTTTGTTCCATTTGAAGTGGCAAGAAACATGCAAAACATGTTCACTATGTGAATTTGGTAACGGTCCAAAAAAAACATGTTTTAAAAATGTCAAAATGATTATGTTCAAATTTTGATATTGCATCAATGATTTGTTGATGAATAGGTGCTCGATTTTCACCTTGCCCAATTAATACATAGTACATTAATGTGATATAAATTTTTTTTGAAATTTTAATTATGTTTTCATGTAAGTATTTACATCAATAATAATAATAATGAAAACATTATAAATTAACATGAAGGCATATGTTGACCAATGAGTCAAAAATTCATTGTGTTTAGCATTGACTTTGTGAATGAAGGAATTAAACACTTATTTCAATAAAATTATATAAAAATGAAACATGGATTGGAATAATGTGTTTTTGTCTTATGAAGGTGATAAAAAATTATATATCCGTAGTTCATAAAGATCCTAACTTGAATCATTTAGTGATTTTTAATTTATTCAAACTATGATATGCATCAATTTTTATTTTACTAATGCATTTAGAATTTTTAACTAGTTTTTTGAATTATGCGTCACATTGAGACAATGGTCTCAAACCTCCATTAATAAAAATTGGACAAACAAGGAGAAGGTCAATTTGTTTTCTTAAGGCATGGTTTTTATTTTCAACCTCAACATGGTATCATATTATTGTTGAATTCTTCATGTCCACCACATTATAGGAGACCTATTCATGACCAAAGAAAACAATGTGTATGTATTTTGAATGTACACGAATGAACATTGACATAATGTGTTCTTGAATATTGAAATTAAAGAACATGTGAATGATGAAATGGAAGAATTTGGTGTTGTTCAAAATATAATTTAACAATTGAAAAATGAAAAAATCAATTTTTTAAAAATGGGATAAAACATTTAAAAAGGAAAATTCAAAATATGAGTGTCATCTTTTTTTTTTTAACTACATAAAAAAAAAATTATTCAAAGCAATTATAAACCATACATGTGAAGATCAATTCTTTTATAAACTTGTGTGTTTTATGAAAATGTTTTTTTATGTTATGGAAAGAGCCTACATAGTTCATAACTAAAAATGAATAGCAAATCCACAAAAGTTATCCTCTTTCTCACCAATTAAGATAACAGGTTCATCAACATCTTTCTGTAATTTGTGAGAACCTTGTTCATCAGTTCCTCAACAAAGCAACCACACCAGAGCAAGTGTGCTGCAATCATGATCTACTAATTACAAACTTGCAAACTGCTGATATATATCAACGCAAGATTTGTTTTTTGTGTAGCAACAATTTCAACAACTACAAAGACACTACAATTATACATAAAAGTGCAAGACCCCTTAGCATGCATGTCATATGCTCCTAATTCTGGCAAGCCAAAAAAGAAAAAAATCCTGAGGAACACAAATAGAATGCTTGATAAAGCTTTTAAGAGTTCCGACTTTGTTTTACCCACAAGCCATCCAAGTGGGTCTCCTGCCATTTCAAACTTGGCTAAGGTTGTATGGGAATTAGCAAACCACCGAGGGGAAAAGTGTTAACTTGGATTTGATTTTCCTCACCTAAAATTTGGAGGGAAACCAAGGAGGTGGTGTATCATCAACAATTTTGAGGTGCTTTTCACTCTGAATCCTACAAAACTTCTGTATTTACATGATGGAAAGGAAGAAGTGGGTCACTGGTAGCGCACCAAGATGAGAGGACTCTGCCAGCATCTTGATTTAGCTTGAGGAGATTTGTTAAGAAACTCAGAGCACACACCCAAGTCGCTCAGTATGTTTCTCAGTTGCTGCACCCTTGATGGCCTACTGATGATTGCATCAATCCCCATCTCCAACCCCATTTGTATATACTCTTCCATGTTTGCCAACTCCCACCTGCTACAATGGTCACCGGCCTCTTGCTGTGTCAGCACGGATGTGATGAAATGAAAACTGAACTCAAGATCTTCAACTCTGTACCATAAGAAGCAATGCATGGGAGAAGAATATTGAACATGCATACTAGGTGGGAGGTTAATCTGAACAAGCCATCTTAATATACTGAGGCTTCAAGCTGGACTCACACCTATCATGGTTAGTAACTGCCACAATGAGGACTTGGGGAGTAAATCTTGAGCTTCCAAAATCTTTGTGCTCTGCCTGCCTTATTTCACACACAGCAGCATAATCATCTGCAGATGCAACAGCCAGGTCCATGAAGAGGACTGAAAAGCCAGCATCAGGCTTGTGTAAGGTCTGCTCAAACTGCCACAATGCCTCCTTTGAGCTGCATGCTTCTGTAAACCTGCACATTTTCAGTCATGATGTGAGATCAAGAAAACCAGCAACACCAAGCATCAGCACTAAACTATCGAGGCACAGTGTGTGCATTTTGCAGCAATCTGCATCCAACAGCTTAGCTCAAGTCTATTAGAATTTAATAATTCATCAACTTAAGGTGGCACTGGACAGAATCTTTTTTAAGTAATACCTCTATTCCACAGCGCTCAAGCATTAAAGTGAGTGACTTTCTTCCACTGGCTTGAGGGTCAACCACCATAACTTTACTCCTGACTGAACCACTCAATGTCTGCTCTCCACTCTTTGACCCAGGTGAGACCTGTGCACCTTTCTCACTCTTACACCAATCTGTAAAAAAATCCAACTGAGCTTTGAGAAGCTATAAATCTCCTGACAAGTTAGAAGGCTATAGCCACCTTGCAAGCGTAACTTCAAATTTGTGTCCAAGATACTACCCACTCAGTTTTAGCTGGAAAAGACTCAGGCATGCTTCATCTCCAGACATGGCATCATTCAGCTGAGGCAGGAAGTGGTAAGGCTTATTTGTCCACAATACCTTGTGAACAAACCGAAGATCCATGGAGAGCTGTGGTCCCTGGGTCACAGAACATGTCAAGTCCATCAACTCCACCTTCAGAGGATGGAGATTGAGGTTGTTCTGGTGGCACTAAGTCCTCATCATCACTGTCCCTTGGACTCTCATTGCCACTGGAAAGCTGCTCCTCTGCATGACCAAAACTCTAACTTCAGCATAAAAACCACATCAGTACCTGAGAGAAATGTTGTTGGCTGGGAGCATTTTGGGAGCTACCTTCTTATGCCATTAAAGATGGCAAGTAAGCATGAGTTTCCAAAAAGCTTCCAGTGATCTGAAGTTGCACTGAAAAGCACTGTATCACTTTCTTCTATCATCAGCAAAGAAGCATAAGTAGGCAAGAATGATTCATTACAAAGCAGTGAAACATATTGTGCAGCTCAATCAAAGCAGTGTGCACCCTATTAGAATCAGCAGAGTTTGTGCAAACTTTTCAATGACATTGAGAAGGGATTTGAAGCAGTTTGAACTGCCAGAAGCAATCAAATTAGAAATGGAAAAATAAGCAAATCATCAAGCAAGCAAGAAGTGCCATACCACAAGTAAGAAGTGCTGTTACCTTCAGTGTCAATGTCTTGCACATCATCCAGAGGGGGGATATTGCAATCAAGGTGTAATCCAGGCATCATGAAAGGCATGATGACGCACATGGTGCCACCTGACATAACCCCTCCAGAATCTGTGCACATACTTGCAAGTAGGAGAACTTTAAGATCATGTCCCCACTTTGTCCTCATCTTCCATATCTCTCCTCCTGAAGACCCATGACCCTCTGAAGCAGCCTGGAGGAAATCCTCAAACTCCTCCTTGCACTCTCCACTTCTATTTTCAGAAAGCAAGTAAGACACAAAGCTTATGAGAATGAGATGCTTATAAGCTTGATCTTAAGAAATTTCTATGCAGAGCAATAGCTGCAAAAAGCTCATGAGCTTGAGAACAAGAAGCTTATGAGCTTGATCTAAGAAATTTCTATGCATAGAAAGCATGACCAATATAGCTGGACATAAGTTGCAAACCTATTTCCACAGGGAGGGGTTGTTGCAGGGCTTACTTTTGGTTATGAAAAGATGTCAACTCCCGGGTGAAGATTGTGGATGCAAATCGTGGCATCTGGACCAGATCAGACTCCAGCCACCCACTAAGATCAGCTGCTCGTCTGTGAAACCGTTCAGCAAAGAAGAAAACATCTTCAGACATAGCAATAAGAATACCACAAACCCCTAAGGTACAACAGCCATAACTCTTTGACGCTTCTTCGATGTCTCTGATTTGAAACTAAGAGCTGGCAGACTGCCTGTTGGCTGGGTACACTCTTCAGATCTTTTGAGACAAGGAAGTACAACCGAAGAAGAAGACGAGGAGATCTTAGGATGAGGCTCGTCGGTCTGTGTTGTCTGCGAAGAAGAGGGCATATCATTCTGCGCATTCTTGGTTTCCTTCGTTTGAGTTCACTAAACCTGTTGCGCAGACGAACCAATTTCAGCTTTGCTTTGATGCCACTACTCTCTTTTGCGCTTTCATAGAACAGCTCTAAGTAGTTCAGGGCTGCCTTGTGGGAACGCTATGACCTCTTGTGATTAGTGGCGCTACGTTCAAATGACTTACGCAACTTTTCGACGAGTGGGTTGATTTGTCAGTAAAGGAATATGGCCCCGAGAGGTCGGTAAGACGACACGACGAGCAGCGACGTGAAGGCGAAGAAGAGACAGTCCTGGTTCAGGTCACAGTTTACAGAAAACTCGGTCCACTATTGTACGACAAATCGATGTGTCGTTGTTCTTGCAAAGCGCAATAAGACGACGGTGAGAGACTCGTCTTTAATTCACGATTGTCTGCAGACAGACAGCGGAGCATTTTCTTCTACTTGTGCTTTATCTAATTTGTTTGCGAAAAGATGAATAAGCTGCATGATCCACTCCCGGCCACCAACCTCGCTGATGAAGAGCAGCTACGCCAAGAAGAAGGCGCAGCGCAGAAAAAATCGTCAAAACGTCAGGATAGGAGCAGCTGTTCTAACTATGTATTCCATGGATACTCACTTGTTCCATAAGACACAGCGCATGAGGGAGTCGACCGCAAACAAAGGCACCGGGAGGTCATCCGCGCGCACCAACGAAATATCGACGTCGACACCGCCGCCTTCTTTCACTAGAGGATGATACTCCTGTCCTCGAGCAGACGCCGGAACGGCAGCAGCAGGTATACGACGACGAGGGCCTGCGAGCTCCAGCACGAATTCCAACGCTTCTCGCTCACACGCCCTGATCTTCTTCTTCTGCGACGTCACTTCCTCTTCTAGATAAGAAGAAGCTCCTCCTCCGCTCAAATTAAGCAACTCATCCGACAAGCCATGAAGACAAAGCGGCGTCACACGAGTGGCACCGAAGTTCTGAGCTTCTTCAAGAACCATTCTCTAGTGCAGATATGCTCAGCAGATTTCCAATTTCAGTTATTCTGATAACTGACTGACTGATGATATTCCCGAGCTCTCGACTCACAAACTACCAAATCCTGATTCGATTGGATACTCTACACTTTCCACAGTAGTAGTAGTAGTCTTCTAAATTCCGTCAACCTTGCATCCACAATCTTTAGAGTCTAGTCAAATACGCTCTCTCTCTCCAGAACAGAGCGTGGCCCTAACTATCACTATCCGTTCAAACTTCTTCAAGCGCGAAAACAAACAAATCCCCTCAACCTTTGGGGGCTATTTATCTATGTACTTCTCTCTCAAGGACACGCAGTGGTGGTACACCAGCAGAGCTTTCGACGGATTGATCTTCAAGATGCATAGTTAGTCACACTCTGCACAAAGTTATGACTCGAATACACTCCCGTATACTGATCATTTTCTCTATTGTCGAATGTTGAAGGGAAGACTAAACAAAGAAACCCCGCAAAAAAAATAATACGCACACGCGCACGCGCACACAGAACAGCTGCTTGACCGATCCCGCCTCCTGCACAAACAAAAACAACACTCCCGTCTACATCAAACAGCCGCGACTTCAAACACCCAGCCACACTTCATTCCTTAACAGTCTTGAATCTCCTGTTACACTCTTCTTCCTCTGTCTGTCTGTCTGTCTGTCTGTCTCTCAAGACTCAAATCTTATGAGCTTCAAAACAACAATAACATAAAAAGAAACATGCAGTAGGAAGTCTGAAGCTTGCGTGCTTGATTATTTTTTCTTGATGAGTCCAAAGGGAAGGAAAACAAAAAAAACAATCACATCCATCAACCAACAACTGTTTGCACATTCAACTCACGCAGTCTTCTTAAACGTCAAACACAGCCAGGCACGTGAATCTGGTTTTTAAATTACAGAGAAACAGAGAAATACCAGGCCTTCCTCTGCGCGGCTTCTTGATCCTGACACATGCAGCCTCGGCATTGGCCTGTAGAGAGGAGAATTGAAGCGAACGAGAGAGAGAGAGAGAGAGAGAGAGAGAGGCGGGGGGGGGGGGCGGGGTGCAGGGGCAGAGAAAGGGGCTGAGAAAACACATTGCACACCGAAAGAAACAATGTTGGTGGTGGTGGTGGTGGAGGAGAGTTTTTTTTCTTTTCCAAAATTAACTTTTGCAAAATGGCAAAACTTTCTCCAAAAAAAACTTTTGCTACCAAAAATATCACTATATCTCATGGTTTTGGCTAAGACTAGCTGAGGTCAATTTGGCTATTAAATAAAGCTCACCCCCATCAAGCCATTGCCAAATAAAATATTTATTTTCTACAAAATGAGAAAGAAGCCAAGATATTAAAAAAAAGTTGTTTATGTAAGGAGAGGTTCTGGTACTCATGTGTTCTCCTGAGGTTCAGGAACACCCTCAAGCTCACTCCCTTGGGGTGCCCCTCCTTCAGGAAAACTCACTCATAAGAGAACCTCGCTTACAACAAAATTCCAAGCACACTCCCACTTTAGAAGTTGGATGTTTCACCATGTCTTGACTCATTAGGAGAGTAGAAAGATTTTGAAGAATACTATAATAAATTGGAGTTACATTCTCAAAATAAACATGAAAAATCAAAAGTTATGTGAGATGAAAGTATCAAGGCATGAGAATGAAACTGCCAAAACGATTCGTGATCATTTAAACAACAGGTTAAGAGATCAAATCGAGTCCAATTGAGAAGGCTTCATACAATGTTTCAAATCTCCTTTTAAGAGATACAAGATAGACTTTCATCATGTTGAATTTGTATATGCTTTGAAAAAGTTACGATTTTTTAGTTTTTTTGGGAGTGATTACTTGACAAAATCAAGACTTTTACATTTTCCTCATTTTAATGTAAGTGAAATGGAGAGTTACATCATATATTATAAGGAGAAGGGTGGTGATGGGATGGATGACATAAACATATAATAAAATTTTCAATCCATTGAGGAAGAGTATGGGATGAGGATAGGCATCAAGAAGGATGTTAAAAAATGTTGGTACTGACAAAGGGAGATTTTTAAAAAGTTTGGTTACAAATAAGTGACAAGGTGATGGTAGGTGCCAAGGTGAAGGTCCAAAAGGTTGGGAAGGACACCAATTGTTTAAGGAGGATGATGATGCATTGAGACGAGGTAATTTCAAACCTTCACCTAGGTGAAAAAGGTAAGTTTAAGATTTTAAAAATAAGGACATTATTTTATTTATTTATTTATTTATTTATTTTAGAAGGATGTCCAAAGGAAGTGTGTCCTTAAGGACATCAAAAGGGTGAAAAACATCCTTCTTAATTAGACTTAATCAAAGTAAAATTTTGAATGGCATACACATCATAGACAATCATGTGAAACCATGGACTAGATAATTGATGACAATTTGACTTTCAAAAGACTTGTATCAAATGCATTATACAAAGGAGCATTATAATGATTAAAATGAATGAAGCTATATATAGTTCAATTGTTATTTTTATTGTGATCAATTAAATGGGGATGCATGTTATCCCCATATTTATTTGTAATATATATATTTTTAATCATGGTCAATTGAATAAGGAAGTTTGTTTTCACCATACTTAAATTGATATTAACAAATGTACTAGGATATGTATTCAAAAACTCTAACAATGTTGCAACGGTATTTAGTTTGTAAGGTAAAAATCAATGGGTTTAGGTTTTTGTGATTTAGACTTGAGTTCACGCCTTTTATTTTTGAAACTATGAAACTAGTCTTTTTCAGATTTGGAATCAAAACTAAAACCATGAAAAAACATTCTGAAATATAAAATCAAAATCTTTAGATAGGAAAGTTGATTTTTTAAAAAAATTAACGTGTAGATTAAACTTTATGATTCAATATTTATTTTAATTCATTATTGAACTTCATACCTATAAAGACCTTTGTTTTAATTTGTTCAAAACATTTATCCATATAATCCCTCATATTGGGGAATGAATGGTGTGTACATGGATTTAGACTCAATTTTTGAACTGAGCTTAAATGTTTTTAATTTTGAAAAAATGTGCTAAAATTGAAACTAAAAGGTTTAGAAATTGAAACATACATTTATCACCACATCCACTTAAACAAAAGGTACCTTGCAAAAATTTGAATATGATTCCATAAATGAGCCACCTTACCATGCATTCACCCAAGAAAGGAAAATTTGATTTATATTTTCAAGAAAGTTTTCATTTTCTTCATTTTTGCATTGCTCTTCGTAAATTTCCACCATTGTTTTTTGCAATTTCATCATTAATTGCAAAGTTCATGTTTCAGAAACTTTGTTCAAAATTGGAAAATCTTTTGTTTTCCTAACAAGTTGTGAAGTGATAAAGTTGTTATCACTTTCATCTCCATTTGCAAAATCTGTTTTGTTTGGCTCAAGTCTTCACATACCCCAAGTTGCAAAAGCTCTACAAATAATGCAAAGAATGTAAATAGAAGAAGACCAATTGTGCTCAACCGAAAATATAGGAACAATTTCAAAAGATTAACAATTTCAATGCATTTTTAGGTTTCAACGCATGTTCCAATGTACATGAACTTTTCCATTTTCAACCCCATGTATCACCCAAACCTAGGGTTCTTGTTTACAATCTACCTAACTTTATAGATAATTTTAATATACCAACAACTTATAAGGGGACTCCCATTATATACCAACAAAGGTCAATTTCAACATGGGGCACTAGTTGTAGTTATATTTGGGAGGAGGTAGGAAAAGAAAATAAACAAATAGAAAATTGAAACAAAAATTGGACAATAGTAGTGGGGGCGTTCAAAAAAAAAGAAATATGATAGTAGTGGAATTTTTTCTTGGTTTTTTAGGTTTTTATTTTTTTTAAGTGAACTTTGAATAGTAAATAGACTAGTGTGTGGATAAAAGAAAAAGCGAATGAAGCCAGACTTTTCCAGGACTGCATAGACTAATGCATGGATAAGAAAGAATGACCAAAGCTAGATTCTTATGGGACCTACTACAAACAGACAAGAACAAATAAAAAGTAGAGGAGAAATAACTTAAAATCCTAGTGCTTGTTTGGGTTGTTTATTACTTGTCAGGTTCTATTTTTCAATAACCTCCATAAGTTTCAAAACATTAACAAAACTTTTTTGTAAGAATTTTTTTTCCTTGCTTAAATAAATTGATTAAGGTGCAGCCTTATTTGTGTTCAAAAAAAGAAAAAAACAAGGTTTAGGGTTTCAAAAACTTTTTATTAAAAAAAATTTTCTCCCCTTTTATATTCGGTCTCCAACATTTGTAGGCTATGGGACCCAAGCAACAAGGAAAAACAATTGAAAGTAATAACACTTGGTATTAAAAGGTCCTTTTAAAGTGAGTACATGTAATTCTTATGTAACATAAAATACAAACCTCATTGAGGCACCCAACTAACCACCAATCTTCAAACGTCATAGTGCATCGTCCAAGTTGATGAAGACATAACTAACTTTCCACCACAAAAAATAAAAACTTTTGTGTGGTGTTCTTTGTTTCAGATCTTGCAAAATTAATAACAAGGAATGAAGTTTGTAATATTTTGGTATTAGAGTGTTTAGGTCCTATTGAATCTAGTAGAATAATGATTATGACAATTAGGCATATAGTAAAATTAGGGTTTGACCTTGGCATAATGTCTTAGCAAAGGACGCGTTAAAAAGTTTCCTATCTTTTTCGTTTCGTTTTGTTTAATATTGTGTGATTAACTTTGTAGATTTAAGATTATTTTGTAGTAATAAACAATATTTTTAAAATGGGGCCCATGTTTATAGCAAACCTCTTATTTCATGGGCATCAAACATCCCATCTCCTCTAACTCATCATGTGTCATCAAGTTTCATAATTCCCATCGCCCATTTGCCTTATCATGCATCACCATAAACCTATCCTTCACTTCATCCCCATGCAAACCACAAACCACCCGCTAGTTACCCCTCCCATTTTAACAAATCATACACCATCTCCTAGTTCCCCCTACTAGCCCCAACCCTTTGTGTGAATTGTTAACAAATAGGAGATCTACTCAAGTGCAAACATAAATCTTTATTGAAAGGAAACTACAACATAATGCTCACAACACAAAACACAACATCAAGATTTCTCCAAGGTTCTTGTCACATGAAATACACAAACTTGTGTAATGAAGAAAAAAGAACCAAACCATCAACACCAAGGTATTTAACTAAAAGACCAAACCACAATTAACCAAACTAAAATAAGTAACAAAAGTAATTCAACCTTGTGAAAATAACCTAGTTACTTTCCTATTCTAGTAACTAATGAAACCTAACTAGTGAAGCTTGAATTCTCAACATGAATGTGGGGTCCCAACCTTACACTTTCCCAAAACCCTTTGATCATGCACAACTATGACACTTTACCCCTCCCATTTTATTTGTCCTATAATTGGCCATGATCATACCCCCAACCTACCCCAATCTTTTCAGCACATTCTCAACTTTCGCCTAAAATCTAAATATTACAA
>Ga0209611_10004800_pt1 | contig 22979 bp, 24 predicted proteins | sample S1TSphgellanicum_3_FD_187693 | JGI IMG/M metagenome (GOLD analysis project Ga0209611, IMG submission 187693) | Host-associated microbial communities from peat moss isolated from Minnesota, USA - S1T2_Fc - Sphagnum magellanicum MG (SPAdes) (version 2) | ecosystem: Host-associated > Plants > Peat... | reverse complement strand
CTAAACTTGCAACGAATGTCATGGTGAGCTGGGCACATTAATAACAAGTGGTCTTCATCCTCAACAGCTCCTAGGGAACATAGATGACAAATCCTATCTCTCCTGGGGACACTCTCAGGCTTTGCATGCCTGCCACACTCTACCTCCAAACGATGGTTTGAACATCTGAACCTTGACAAAGATTGCCTAAGTTGAACATTTGTGATCACTTGCAAATACCTCTGATATGCATATGAGTATCCAGATTCTATTGTACAGCTTGTGTTCATCAGCTGGTATGTACGTAATCTGCTACTTTCGGTTCTAGCCTGTTCACCATAAGTGGATTCTAGGTAAGAAGCCTGTGCACTTGCTATAGCACACTTGATATTAGCGTAGATAACCAATGGGTATTTTTTGACAAGTTTTTTCATTTTTTCAAAAAAAAAATTTAGAAGGTTTTGGATTAATTTTTTTTTTTTTCCTAATGTAAATTCAACTATTTTTCTATTTTTGCAAGGGAAAAAAAATCAAATTCTTGATATAAAAAAATTGGGGGAAAAAAAAACCCTGGCATAGAGCTCACATGAGCAAAGCACTTAGTAAAGATTAATTTTACCTTATAACTGATGCTTTTTTTGGTCCATTGTAATGTAGCCACATTGGTGATCATCCACAAGAGGAATTAGCCAAATTTGGCTACAGGTCAGAAAGGAAAGTAGAATTTTTTTAAAGAATTTTGCTCAATTTTGGTGACCTCCTGGAACCTATTGCATAAATATGGCAATTTCAAAAGGGAAAAAAAAAAAGAAAAAAAGCTCAAAATCTGGCTACTTTGGCGAGTGTTTTTTTCACAAAAAATCCTTTATATGAATGGCACTAGATTTGTCTCTGTCGCCAAGTGATGAAATTCCACCAAAAAAGAAAATACTGTGCTAATTGAAATTACATTTTACTAGGAAAAAAAGAGTTAAATGATGAACTGTGAGAATAATTAAATTAAATTAAAATTTACACATTTTTAGCCATTTTTAACATATGGTTTCTGAATCTTTTTTTTTTTTTTTTTTTTTTTTGGGGAAATAATTTTAGTAGGCTAGTGCTGAAATTTTGATTCAAATGATTTTTGCAAAATCCAGTTTGGGTTTTGTTTTTGGAAATTTCTGAATAACTTTTTTTATAAAAATACACAATGTTTTTTTTTTTTTTTTTTGGGAGTATTTGATGGTTTAGGGTTTGGAGAGTTGGGTGCTTTTCCTTTGTGTGTGTGTGTATGTGTGTGTGTGTGTTTTCTGAGGGTTTTGTTTTGAAGAAGATGATGTTGTTGCAGGAGTGGCATGGTGGTTTGAAGTGGTGGTGTCTGTGTCATCAGAGCTCTCTCATAAAAAAGGTATTCATTCATTTTCTGTTCAAATCTTTGGTCTCTTTTCTTTTGTGTATTGAGGGAGGAAGAGGAGTGGAAAAGGCCACTTCTTCTTCTTCTTCTTCTTCTTCTTCTGATGTTCTGGGTTTTTCCGTCTACAAAATTTTAGGTGATGCTGATTTCAAGAAACTATTGATGTTTCTAAGAAGTTTTTTGAAAGAGCAAAATTTGCACGAGTTGTGCTGCAACAGTTTTCCTTAGTTTTTTGCAATATTTTTTTTTCCCTCGGTTCCTTTACGAGTTTGTCGAAAAATTGGTCTGGCGATTACCACCCTCGAGTCTCAAGGGGTTTGAGCGAATTGAGATGGAATATTTAAACTTCGATCTCAGACCTTCTAAGATCAGTCTTAGTTTTGGTTGCAGACTTTTTAGGGTTTGGATTTGTAGCTATTCCAGTTATGGTATTGGTTGCAGAAGTTTTAGGGTTTGAATTTTTAGCTATTCCAGTCATGGTTTTGGTTGCAGAATTTTTGAGGTTTAAATTTTTAGCTATTCCAGTCATGGTTTTCATTATGGAATTTTCAGGGTTTGAATTTTTGGCTATTCCAGTCTTGGTATTCATTACAGAAATTTTAGGGTTTGAATTTTTAGCTATTCCAGTCACGGTAAGGATATGATGATGACGGTTACACTTAGAAATTGAAAGGATTGTTTGTTTGAGAAGGCAGGGATGAAGAAAGTAATGCCCTTTTGGAACGGGTGTTCATAAAGCAGTGAAAATCATTAGAGTTACCATTTATGGCATGTTCCTCAGTAATAATAGGAGCAGCTGTTCTCACACCTATCACAATATTTTTGTGGAAAAAGACATGAGAGATTCAGAAACTAATGTGGTTCTGGTGCTTAAGACACTTTTGTGCTGCCACTTGAAATGCTAGGCTTGATCTGAGGTGAGAACCTTCAAATTGTATAGAAAAGGGTGTATTCATCTACCACCATGCAATGACCATGGTGACTCTTCTTTATGGCACTGGAAAAATTGGAGCTATTTTGTGAGAATGAAGCCTCAGTTGGTTATCTAATGAAGAAGACCTCGAGTGGTTTTTACAGTAAGGGGTTTAGGATGTCTCGCCCTATGGCTCTCGGGTTAGTGTTGCTGGTGCTCATTCTCACCAGCCAGTCTGATTGGAAACGAGAGGCAAAGGTTGATCTGGAGGGAACAAGTGTCGCTGTAAGTAAGCAACAGCAACTGCAAAGCAATCACGAGAAAGTGAACAAACAAGTGAGTATTCTGTCACAGTTCATACTAGTAGCATACAACACAGTCAAATAAAAATTACATTGCATGGGTGGGCAACAGAACAGGAAATTAATTATGGCATGCATCCAAAAAGCAAGCTTGGCTTTAGTACAAACAACAGCAAAGTGGGGTGGAGGTTTTGGGAGTTCTCCTGCATACATAAAGATTTTGACCAAGAGTGATTTGATCAGCATCTAAGTTTTCCCTGGCTATGAATGAAAACCGTTGAACACCTTCATCCCTTTTTTGGCAGATCCTTCTTATACAGGAGAAAGAAATATATATTTTGAAATTGCGTGTCAAAAGCTTGGAAGCACAATTAGCAAGATGCCAATGTGGAAGCTTGGAAGACAACTTGGAGCAGGCACCAACAACTGTGGCAGCAGCAGATAGTAAGCAGGCTGACAATCAGAGGGATGATGTAGTGGAGTCCCATTCTGCAGTCACCTCAAGGTTGCGAGGAAGGCAACACCCTTCTAGTATGATAGACAACAAAAAGAAACCAGCAAGGGAACATGCAACAACCCTACCTCTGTCTGTTGACACTTTTGAAATTGCTGAAGAGGAAGAAGAGAAAATTGACGATAAGTAGATTTATTTTTCACTGCTCTCAAGCTTTGTGTACAAGATAACAGGTGATCTCTATCTGCTGTTATTTTAGCAAATCCTCAAAAGGAATTGGTGACAGGCAACACAAGGTTACAACTATGTATTTTATCAACTTCTGTGTTGAATTTGAAAGATGTGTGATATAGAATCTGAGAAAATTCCTAGGGCAGTTTTGTTCTGTACAAACAATTAGAGACCTCCCATTCTGACCAGAATTTTTCGGTATCTGTGTTGGTTTTGTCATCAGGTTCTTGATATAATCAGAGGGACCATGATCATGATTAATCCTAAAACCCTAAACCCATAAACCCTGTGCTATCTGAAACAACCACAATTTGAGCAACTTTTGAGACAGCAAAACTGTATGTGGATTCAGGTGACCTGGTCTAAGACACGAGTGGCTGCTGGTACAGACTATAGTTTGTGTTTTGTTGAATTTGCAGCTGTCAATTGGATCTTGTCCTTGCATGTTTGAAGAAATCAGGTGATACACAGGGAAACTAGATGCTGAACAAAAAAGTATCTGGGAGTACCAACATGGTTTTGGGTGCCTGGTTCAGAAGCTCAGAGTTTTCATTATGTTTGTTGTTTTCCAGAAGCATGAGACTTCATCAATATTAGCAGGCATTGCTTTCTGCTTCATTGTTGAATTTCTTGGAAAATTTGCACAGGGTTGGGATATGTGTTCTTCACATGTGTGGACAGCAGAGACAATATGCCTGATGGTGGGAAGTGGCCACTTTCTTTGCACTAAGGAAACAAGCAAGCACTCCAAGGTTTTGTGACATTTTCTGAAATTCTAGACAATTCAATTCACTGTTGAAACATATCTAGAGGCTAGCAACTCTCACCCATGTCAAGCTAGAAGAATCTCCCATTACTCCAGAGAATTCTGCAGAGAGAGAATTCCAGGTGGGTCCTTTGATATGCCATTCCATTCCCCTTCTCCAATTACAGGATCCATTTCAAGTACGCAGCAACAGGAGCCTTGAACTCCACCAAACAAAGTAATATAGATATCTCTACATATGTGAACAGTTACAACCTTGCTTTTGGCAAAGGAAAACTGGCCTTTCACAATCACAATCACCATAAATACCTAACCAGAGCTTGCAACCAACACTGTACATGAAAACCTTTGCTCTATGACCAAATGAGGAATTTTGAATAGAGGGGATCTGACCCAAAATAGGGAGTGAAATTTATGTTGGCATCCAGCTTGAGGGTGGACGATTTCTATTCAAATTGAACTCACCCACCTGCCAATTATCACAGGGATTCACCAGAGTTAATTCTATAGACCTCCCCAAATCATAAACCACTGATCTGCAAATCCCTCTTAAGAATTGAATATCCACATGGTTTGTCTGAATGCATTACACACGGCTGTGTCATGAGCCGTTCCATGAGAATTCCAAAAGTGGCAGAGCATAAATAGACGCCCAAAGGCTATAAACCCTAAACCCTAAACTCATAAATCTGTGGGAAAGAAACTAACCTCTAAAACTTGATTGTGGTTTAAATCAAAAAGTTGAAACATGAGACGGAGCTCCCTCTGCACACAGGAAAATTATCATCACAGAGGAGGACAAAGAAACTTATTGCTTTGATATTTTGAGATGTTCAATGACCCAAAACCTGTAGATTTAGCAACGAGCAAGTGGAGTGTCATAAAAGTCACAGAGGAAAACAAGAATCCATCTTTATTCAGAAACAGAAACAATAATCTCTGTTCACAATTACCCTCTGCAAAATAAACTGAACATGATGAAGGGGGCATGGACAAACCTCTCTTATGAAATGAGCAGAAGGGTGCATCTTGACTATCCGTTGAAATTCAGCCTGTGTCACCGCCTTACCTCTAGCTGTAAGACAAGACACCATACCAAAGCCCTCTAATCAAATACACAACCCATCATTGATTGCATGGGAAGTTGCCCATGCAAACACAGGCGGGAATAGAGAGGTTATGAGCACAAAAGGATGAAAACAATCACTGCAATGAATAAGGGAATACTCAGCATGAAATCTTTGAAAGCAAATGTTTAGGGTTTAGGGTTTGAAAGCACATCTCTGCACAATTCCGATTTCCAATCTATTTCACGACTGACCCAATTTCCCAACCTATTTCACTGCAACTACTGAACACCATTCAACACAAACAAAAGAAAACCTGCTTAGTTACCTTAGAAAGACACAATTTCTGTCAAAGAATTTTGGCTTAGAAAAACTTGACATGGAAGGCAAGATGTCAGACCAACCTTCATCCATGACAACTTGGAAAATGTCATCAATGTCATCAAAATGGTGCAAGAGATCGTTTAGCCCTGCAAGGTCCTGCAGTGACACAGACTAGCTGATTTCAACACTACTTCGCAGAAACCAACATTATATCGTGGATGCAATAAGAAGGTACCCATCATGGTATATTTTCCAGAATAGGTAAGATAGTGAGACACCTGGGCACGCCGCTGATCTGCAATTCTGGGCCATACACGACAGATAAATAGAAGTCCAGCACTTAAACTCAATGATGTGGCTGTCACTCCTCCCACAACCCACCAGAAAAGACTTGGATGCTGTTCATACCCACTGTCCCCAGTTTCCTTCTTTCAAAGATCAGTAATCTGAAGCAACTTTGCAAGTTTGAAGTTTGACATGAACCACATGTAATTTTCCTTCTGAGAGTCTGTAGGATAATCAACAACACCCCCATGTAGAGTTTGTATGGATGATCAAAGGGAAACCTGAACTGAACTCTTGTACCTTGGAAGATTCATGCCAAAGAAACTTGCAACAACAGCAGCCCTGTAGATAAAGTCACATTCAGAAATCAGCATGCAAGAGATCAGGCAACCTCTCTGCCATGTGGAACAAAATGTCATTCAAAATTGTTGAATGCTGGTTCGAAGATAAGCTAGCCTCTCACACAAGCACACAAACAATGCAATATTCTCTGTCTGTTATAGAGGGTTTCAACCAGTGTTGGGCTGGTTCTTTGACTGGTTGTATATGCATCTACCGGAGGAGGTCAAATTGTGGCCACTGGCTCTGACCCAGCAAATAAAATTTTCATGGTACCTGCCTCCAGCTCCAAACCAGCAAAAATGTAAAAAGTCAAAGAACTGGGAAAGAACCAGTAGCTCTTTCATGAACACCAGCGGTTCTTTGGAGGCTTTGAAATACCCAGAACCAGCAGTTCTTTGATTCTGATGTTCCCAAAAAACCTGGAATGGCCAGTTCTTTGATCCTGATTCTTTCAAATACCTGGAACCAGTGGTTCTTTGGTTTTTCAACGAACCACCCAACACTGGTTTCAACAGTCCCAGTGAAGGGCTCACTCACAGCTTATTACTTTACATTTAGTGTGTGAGGTTTCTGAGCTGTGCCATTCTCTATCTATAACTATCTATAGACAAATCTCATCCAGAGGCAGAAGATATCCTTGAATGAAACCCAGGGATCTGACTTTCATGCCATGCAAATTACTGCACCACATGCACGAGTGCAGAAGTCTAATCTGCCCACAAACTACCCCACTATACTTATAAGTAGAGAAAGGTGAGAGATCTTACAAGCTCATTGACAGAGTAGCCATACTCATCATCAAGTTTGCTTGAATGATACGGTTTCGAGTTGTATCGAGCCCCAATTCCCATATCTGATGTACAGGTTTCCACAATCCTTATCAATAGAGAAAATCTGGGACTGTGAAGCAGCTACTGGGATCATAAACCCAATAAAATCCTTTCAATCAGAACCTCTACAAGCCAGATTCTGGAAACAGGCTGAATTTAGAGACTACACAACCTCTTGAGCAGCTTCCATGTGCTTCCGGAGCTCCTCTAGAGCACCCCCAGAATCATCCACCTGAAAGCCGCCCCAATCAAATCCTCACACCTCAGATGAGATGCATGGAGATCATGTTATATTCACTCTTTTCTCTCATCCCCTACAGAGCTGATCCTGTTCATTTCTAAGTGATCTCCTGGTGTCTGACTAAAATCATGTCCTTGTCACAAAAGGCATATTCAGCAGTTGTTTGGCCTTGTCTCTTCGACCGCAAGTTTATACCAGTGCTGCGCAGGTACATGGTTTGGAGGGTTAGAACCACAGGTTCTGGTTCTGGTTAGTAAAAATCAAGCTGGAACCAGGGTTTTGAATTTCTCAAAGTAGAACCAGAACCAAACTGGAACCGGGGTCCTGGTTCTTTAAGAACTGGAAGTGGAACCAGATCCAGGATTTTTGAAAAAAAGGACCAGAATCCCTGAACCAGAAGTGAACCACTGGTTTTGGTCCAGGTTATCCAGAACTGGACCAGAACCAGGTCTGATTTTTAGAACCAGAACCAGACCCAGAACTGGGATTTTGTTTTGTTGAAGAACTAGAACCACTCTAATTTATTTTTTAGAACCAGAACCGGAGCTTCTTCAGAAAGTCAAGAATTGCCCAACACTGGTTTATGCATCACCATATCAGGAAAACAAAGGACTTTGTTACCACCCCCGAGGAACTGGGGAAAGTGAGGTTCATCATCATTACCTCACGCTGGTATGTAAGAAGCATATCTGCAGTTGCTTGACGCAAATTTGAATTTGGAGAGCCTCCTTCCTCTCCAGTCCTGCAACAACATTGCAGATGAACCTTGCATTTTTAAAAGACTTTATCTGCACAGCCACTGCAGCTTATAGCATTTACAGATTTAGAATGCAATCTCTCTGCCCAAAGTAGAGAGAAGCCTTACTCTCTGTGGGTTGAGTTCTCAGCCACAGGTGATGCAAGCTCATCATTCTCAAAACACAGTGCTTGCAACAAATCGTCACTGCTCAAAACCTGTACCCACCATCATCAGTGTTCCCAAAAGCTTCTCAGATTTCTCACAATCTGAAAGAAAGAAAAAATAATTTGAAATGCCCAAGTGTAGGAAAAAGGTACCTGATCCATGGCAACGTGGGTGTCTTGAACATCGTGTTCTACTTCTGTGAGTGCCCTCTTCAGCGGTAGCAATCTCTGCAGCCTAATCCAATTCCCAATTCACAAATCAAATCAATGATCTTGTTGCTGGGCAATTGGTGCAACTGGAGTGAACAGCAGCTCCACATACATATTCTCAACAGACAGTTGCAAATCTCAAGTTACTCTTGGAGGCAAGCACAATTGCTTGCTGCTGCTCCAAGAAGAGATAAAAGGAGAGAGTCACATACCCGCCCATGTTGACATCTTTGGTAAGCTCCTCCAGCATTCTCTCAACCACCACCTTCAGCCTTGCAAGACACCATCCTTTTTAGAGCAACTCCTCTACCCTAAACCCAGTCCCGAAACCTTTGTACGAATCCTCCACCAAATCCCTGGAACCCTAATAAGGCTAAACCTCACTCTGAAGCTTGATCAGATCTTGTCCCTACTTCCCAACTTAATTAACAAGCTTGAAGCTCTCTGAATAAAATTACCTCTCAACTCTTTGATGGAAGAAGTTGCTGGTCTCCTTCAGCAAGCACTCAATCATCTTGAGGTGAAAAGGCATTGAATCAAACACATGCCCTGGTGGCTCCATTGCTTGATGTGCCATTGATGCTGCAAACATCTCCCTTGCCCTGTTCCCACCCCCAGCAATTCTTCACAGCATTTCATGAGACATTCCCATCACCCATTTCTCCCCCTAAACTGATTTCATCAGCACAATACTGGCCCAACTTTGATTGTCTTCTCCTGAATACCCAAATGGACTGGGGTTTTGCCCCAGCATAATACACAAATCCAAAAGGAACAAGTCAATGTGATCATTTACTTTTTCATGACTTCTTCTGGGGCTTTTCCTAGAGAAGATGTGCCTCCCCCAAACACTCCCCTTTTTGATGTCCTGCAACAACCCATTCACAGTCACCATCAAAAATCTTTCCCTTCAAATTTGTATCTGTAAAAACACAGATTCAAAACTTGAAAAGCTCTACCAACTGTATGATCCTTTTATGAAGGGTAATGGAACTATGTTCTGGGTGTCCAACCACAGGAGCTCTAAAAACCTGACAAGAACTTGAAAAAGAAACCTAAATAGAAGGGGAAAGAACAGTCCAGGAGGAGGCAGGAGTGGAAGCTGGGATGCCAAAAGGATTAGATGAGAGAGACCTAGGTCTGCGTGCTTCAAATAGGAGGACAAAGTCCTTACACACCAAAGCTCTCACATTCTCCATTCGCAACACTACCTGCAGTGACACAGACCAGGACCACCACAGACAGACAATTGCTTGATGTCATTCCAATTATCATTGTGACGGGAATCTTTCTCCAAAATATTCTTGACAATGAACCATCAGATCTGACAACAGCATTCTTCTCTTCAGCCAATACATTGGTACCCATTGGGTTTTTCACCCAATAAGAGTAGAGACCCTTTCATGGGAGTATGTCATGGTTACAAAGATGCTGCACTAGATGGATGGACAAAGGGGAAAATGAATCACCTTGTTATTGCGGACAGCAATGGTGGCTCTTTGTGGAACGAAAGATTTCCCACCTGCCAATACATCGATATCTCGTGGATGTATGCCCTGCATGCATACAACGTACCCAAACACAAACACATTCTTACTGAAAGGCAACTTGGAAATTCAACCTGCAATAAGATTGTGAAAAGTTGCAGCTTCACAAGAGGTGATGATGAGGCAACAATTTCCTACAGCATCATCAGATTCTGGAAGTGGCGGTGGCAGGCACTCACCAGTTGTGCAGAAGTCAGAGAAAGAGAGAGCCATGAACCATCACTGTTGATTCGCACAACGCTGTATTTGGGAGCTCCATCCATCATCCCCTTTTTGTTGTGTGCTGCAGCAGTAATTATTTCTGCTCCTCCTCCTGCTGATGATGATTTCTTCTTCTCCTCCTCAACAACACCACCTTCTTCTTGTCTGCTGCTCTCATCTGCTGTAAGTGTGGTGGTGGTGCTGAAAAACAACTTAAACCCTTGTGATGTGAGCCATGAGTTGCTTTGACCATAATTGATGACCGACAAACATCCCACAAGGAGTTGTTGTTCTTGAGGCCGCAAACCTCTTGAAGCCAAAGCCAAAGGAAGGAAGTTTGGATGATTGTGGGAGGCAAAAGTCATAGTAGCCATCATCATCACATGCTGATGCTGCTGCTGCTGCTGTGTGGAGGAGGAGACACCCAAACACTGAAATGGGTTTTGCATGCTGCTGCTCCATGATGATGGCAAACTGTTGCGTGGTGATCTCAAAGTCTTCACTCCTGCTCCAAAAGACAAAGATTCAACATGCCTCCAAAAACTCGCCACTTGCAGCAGTTGCAATCTTGCCATCTTGATTCTCTCTCTGCAAGATGAACACTCATACCCATCATCAGAAGAATCAATCTAACATCAAAGTCCATACTCCATACCTCAGAAAATTAGGGTTTTGCAATCTGACCAGATATCAGACTGTTTCCTTTCAGCTGTGCAAGGACTATCACTGACTGTCAGAGGAAGGAGGGAGAGAGACAATACCCCCCCCACCCTCTCCCTCTCTCTCTCTCTCCTTCTTCTTCTTCTTCTACCAGAATCCCATTTGTGAGCTTCACCCACACTGAATTACTTCCTCTTCTGTTCTCAGCAATGGATTCATAGTTTCTTCCAATGCTTACAAGATTCCCACACGATGTGATGATGATGATGATCTTGAGGATGAGAAACCCAACAGGGCCCGAGACTTGCAAGCTCTGAAAGCAACAGCAAACCCAAAAAGCAAAGAAAGAAAAGAAATAGCATCATCACAGCAAGAGAAGAAGAGGACTTTGACCTTGTTGTGCTTGCTTGCTTGCTTGTAGAATCCTCCTCCAGTTACAGCTACCATCAAAGGAAGTAGCGGCTACTACAACTGTAACACCACCTGTTCTTGTTCCCTTTCTCCATTCCCAGAGCATCTCATCTCTTGAGGAGCTTCTTCTTCTTCTTCAATTCTCGTGCTGTTGGTGAATGTGAGTACTCCGGGAGTGAGGGAGGAGGCAGGCAGGCACCCACAAGTTCTAACTGTCTGACTTTCATGTATGGGTCTTCTCTCTCTCTGCCACCTGCCTCTCTTTCTTTTTCTCCTTTTCTGTGCAATGTGTTTGTGGCCTTAGGATTCAGTTACCAGTTTTTCCTTCTTCTTCTTCTTCTTCTTCTCTCTCTCTCTCTCTCTGTCCCTCTCTGTGTGTCTGTCTGTGTGCTTATGCTTTTTGGAAGGAGTTTCATAACCTCAATCAGGAGGGAGAACCCACAAGAGTCATACCCATTGGGGAGTCCATTAGTCAAGCTCGATCAATCAACAAGAGCATGTCTTCATCTTCTTCTTCTTCTGTCACATAGCAGCAATGCCGCCACTGGTATCAATTACGTGCCCTTTTTCGTGAATTGGGCAACAGCAGACATGACATGAGAACTCTGAGCCCTTCAAAGGACACATACATACAAGGAAGGATTCTGCAGCAGCAAAGCAAATTCCTTCATATGGGCATGTCTACATACATACAAGGAAGGATTCCCAAGCAGCAAAGCAAAATTGGTTGCTGAAAGGGCGATGGTATCACATGCTTTTTTTGTGAATTGGGCAACAGCAGACATGACATGAGAACTCTGAATCTTCAAAGGATTCATATGGGCATGTCTAGATACATACAAGGAAGGATTCCACAGTAGGAAAGCAAATTAGTTGCTGAAAGGGGCCTATGGGTGGTTGGATTCTTCATAGGACTACTAGGTAGCAGAATCTAAACTGCATCCAAATTGTATGCAGTACTTGTGCACATGCATAATTTACATAGCCCTTTTTGAAGAGCTCCCATCTTCCAAGTCTGCTGCTGCTCCTGGTGCAATCCATTTTCGTGAAAGCTAAATTCAAAGAAATGATTCCAGAGAGTAAATTTTCTCTAATGGCAAGAAAGAAAATCTGATGAGTGGACAGACTATCCAGTGATTAGGGTGGGTTTGAATCCCACATCCATTAGAGTTTGTTTCTTAAGGTGGGTTTGAATCCTGCAGGCATCAGAGCTTTCTTTGATAGCAACATTGTCTTTTGCTGTCCATAGTTGAATGTGCATGTGTGTGTCTAGGCATGTGTGTTTCTGTGTATGTATGGGTGTGTGAGTGTGTGTGTCTCTCTCTCTCTCTCTGTTTCCAAAAACAGAAGAGGAAGGTGAGAGGAGGAACTTGATTGCTGAGGAGGGAGAGAAGGAGCAACTTCAGATGACATGCTCCATTGATTCAGGAGTAGTTGGTTGACATCGTTGTCACATTTACAATCCAAGATGGAAGCGGCAGCAGCAGCAACACATACAAAAGATGATGCTGTGGCTGCAGCTTCTTCTATGACTGGAGATGTCACAGATGTTGCAGGGACTGTGGCAGTAGACATTGATGCATACCAAGAGGGGGAGGAGGAGAGCAGCATCAAAGTGGAGATTGTTGCAGCTCTCAATGTGTGGTTATCAGAAGCAAGTGAGCAGAAATCCAAAGTGGGTTTCTCTATCAAGTTTCCAGGAGAGCCGGCTGATCAGAAGGCTGATGAGCAGCAAACAGCAGAAATCGCAGGTTATCTGCCAGATGAAGAACTGAAACCAAAAGGATTCCCATGTATGCCATCCTCCTCTGCACCACCACCACCCCCATTGCCAAATCCTGAAAGTGAGGCCACCACCACGTCTCCTCCTGTTCCACCAAAACCTGCAAACTTCACAATGGGTACTACACCCCTGGTCCAAGAATTTCAGAGGCTTCCTGACTATCTCTTGTGCCACAAATTGTTGCAGGAGAAGATGGTCATCCTCTTGTATTGGATCTCTGCTAGTGGAACTGCCAAGACAACACTTGGGATGACAACAGTGGATCTTGCTGGGCTGTTGAGTCTCAATGGAAACTCTCTGGATATTTTGTCCCCAGTGATCGCTTATGTTGAACCTCCCACAGCAGCAGCAACAACACCAGCTGCTGGAGCTAAGAAAGGAGCAAAAGCTGCTCCTGCAGCTCCCCCAGTGAAGAAGGCTGCTGCACCTCCTGAGAAAGGAAAGAAAGGTGGGCCAGCAGCTGCTCCAATTGCCCCGATAGTAGAAGTAACACCTGCATTGCTCCCGGAAGCTAAGCTGAAGATCAAGATGTCAACCAGCATCCCACTTCTATCTGACATTGATCGAAAGGAAGGATTTGTGATGGAGATAGGGCCAATTATGGTTCGAAAACTCCCACCCAAGGTGAAGGATTTTGGAACTGCAGAAGCAGCTCCAGATCCTTTCGCCTACTCTTGCGGATTCTCAATTCCAGGAATGTCAGGGAAATGGTGGGAATCCTTGACATGCTTCGAAACAGCTGAGAAAACAGATCTTGCCATCTTCAAGGCAGCTTCAGGTGCTGTTGAAATGGAAGAAGTGACATACAGTAAAGAGAGAGAGCCTCCAGTGGACATGGCAGCAGGTCCACGTGAGCTCAAGACTTTGCTCTTTGGTGAGAACCTCAAGGATCCATTTCCCAAGCCCAAGCCATTCGTGGATGAATATGGCTACCCCCCTGCACCTGAGGTGATCAAGGAGATGCAGGCAGTGATCAGGTGGAAGGAAACAGTCAGAAGGTTTTTACCCAGTGCAGGTGCCAATGAGCTGCGAGCAAAGATCAAGAAAAAGATCCAATTCAAAGGTGAATTGGCACGGTATGTGAAGCAAGAGAGCTTTGACATGTTTTCAGATCCATATTTCAAGCGATACCACAGCAGCTTTCAGCTGGACCTCCTCATTTTCCAAGAGAAAGAAGGGCTGAAAGAGACAACAGTTGCTTGTCCTCTACAGGACAATGCCACTCCAGATGATGCTATGGCAGGAGGAGAGCCCTCCATTTGTCCCCCAGATACACGAGCTCCAAGCAAGAAAGTCAAGGCCATTGAAGATGATGTCGATCCACCACCAACTACAGCAATGACTCTGGCCAAAAGCAAAGTGGATCTGAAAGCAAAAATTGAGGTTCAAGCTGCTCTGCAATGGCCAAATGCTTGGAAGACAGCAGAGTCAGTCATCTTTGTGACCATCAAAACAAGCCTGCCTATCGAGCCGGTGTGGAAAGCTCCTCCTGAACCTGAGTTGCAGCTGAAGGATGTGATACCCCCACGTCTGAAAGCCCCCAATATATATGACACTCTAAAGATCGCCATGGAGAAATTCAGGGAGTTTGTTGTGATTGCTGCAACTGACATCTCCCTTTTGCACCAGAGAGTTTTGGGAGGTGAAGTGTTTGAGGAGACAATTGCTGCTACAGAACAACAAAGCACCAACAAGTCCAGGTGACCACGTACGTCGTTGATCATGAGCACAGAAAGTCCTTGAAGATAACCCACGTCCTTCTTCTTGGTTCTGCACTTTGTCTCCTTGATATTATATCTAAGAAAGAGAAGCATATCTAATCATGCTTCTTGCACATTCTTGCACATATCACATGCTTGCTAGACTGAGTTTTTACATGCAAAAAGCTTCAGAGTATTGAGCAGAAATCATGGGTGGTTGCAGAAATTTCACAAGACAATAATCTTTCCAAAGTACTGTTTGTTTTCCACATGTGGCAAATTATTATTTCTCTTCTCTCCTTTTGGATGCAGGATTGAAAGCAAGGCAGAGATAAGAAAGCAAGTTGCACAAGAGTTGCGTCGATCGGGAGCTTGGCAACAGATGCGAGAGGAGATGAAAAGCAGGGTTTTCAAGGTAGCTTCAGAGAAGTTCAAGACAGGGAAGAAAGATGCCATGACCAGTGGGAAGTTTGAGTTTTGCAATGCTCTCTATGTGAAGTTGATGGAGGAGATCCATGCAAGTCTGGCTGATCTGTTCTTCAAGGTGAGCTAAAGAAACAGTAGTTGGTGAGAAAATTGAATGAGGGATGATTGCATGATATCTCTCTCTGAAGCTTCCTTTGAAAAATTCTGTGAAATGATGGCGGTGAAACCCAAAGCCAGACCTGCTTGGAGTGATGCTCACCTGGGGTTACTGCTTGCCTTTGATTGCAGCAACAGCGGGCTTCCTTGCCATTGGGCAGCACAGACGAGAAGCTATCATCTCCTCAAGAAAAGAAGATTTTTCTTCTTCGTAAACTTGCAGATGAATATGAGGTATCAATTTCAGTCCAATGCCAGCAGAATAATTGGGTCGTCCAGTTACAGTTTGCAACAGGAGGGAGGAATCATCTCAATCTTCCTAGCATTATGAGGTTGTGGGTCTATGTTGCTGTGATGTTTCACAGAAATGCCAAAATGGGTTGTGATTCATTCATCGAGATCAAACACGGTTCTGTTCCTATATCAGTAAGTACATGCTCACTCAAAAATTGGGAATCACCAACTCAAGCAAAGAATGTGGAAATTCTGTCTGTTGGTGCTGTGCAGTATGATGGAGACTACAGAAGTGCCAACAGGTTGCACCAAGAAAGACTACTTGGAAAGATGGTTCATGATCCTGACATCTGGTTTGAGTATGGTTGCTATTGCATGCGGGTATGGTCCATTGCTTTTATTCCCTTCTCAATTTGGGACCTCCTCCTAGGATCTTTGAATAGATCATGACAAGATTTTTTTTCAAGCATTGGATCTTTAAACTATGAGTTGGTCCACTCTGAGCTTTCTTCTAACATTAAAGCAAATATGGTGTGTGGAAAATTGTGAAGGTGAAGGACAATGCAGGGAGGCCCAAGGATCAGGGTAAAGCAGAGGAATGCTTCCGAGAAGCACTCACACTAGACAATAACCATCTTCTCAGTTTGCTTGCATTGGGCAGCCTGATGTGGCACCGAAACTATCTCACAAAAGCTGAGGTTTTGCTTCGCAGTGCTATTGAGCTTCATCCTGAACAAGAGTTCATACCATGGTGCATTTTGAGTCGGGTATGCTATGCTCCTCCAGAGCTAACTACTATTTTTCCAATACCCATTTGGCAATGTGATTGGAACAAAATGTGATAAAACATGATGGAAGCAAAGAATGTGGAAATGGGTGTGTGAATGTGGAAATTTCTCATCTATTTTCTCTTCTTTTGAGGCTCCAAGATTTGTGTTTTATTGTATACAGATACATCAAGTGCAAGGGCAGAAGGAGAATATGAATAGCTGCCTGAAGAAAACTGAGCTACTTTACAAATCTGCAAGAGAGACCCACAACTTGTATTCAACCCCACACATCCTTACATCCAGTCTCCTCAAGTTCCCCTTCAGTGCTGCATATCTCTTCCTGAAGGAAATGGGTGAACCAAGCACCGCCTTGATTGACACTAGTCTTCTGCTCCTAGATTTGCATTTGCCCAAAGAAGCAATTCAGATTCTAGAGTTGGAGTGTGATATGTTTTCAACTGCCTTTGACAACAAGTGGGCTCAGGCGAAAGCCAACGAGTTGCTGATGGATTACAAGTTAGGAGAGGTTTGGCTGAGGGAGAATTTGTCAATCACAAAAGATGAGCCCATGTCTTGGTTGCTCATGGGTCATAATCGATACATCAGTGGTCAATTTGCTGAAGCCCTGGAAGCTTATGAGCAGGTGAAAACCTTTCTGCCAGTCCTGGTGAAACCCTTTCTGCAAGTCCCTCCTTTCCCAGCTTCTTTGCACTCTTGATACAAACTTGTTGATCTTGCAGATCTTTTACATGTAGCTTTGGAAAATGTATTGAGGTTGGGGTCTGCATGTGCAGCACTTGCGATACCAAGGAAAGAAAGCAATATATCCTTATGTCCACCTTGACATGGGGAATTGTCACCTTCAACTGAAAAACTATAAAGCAGCTAAGGAGGTTTTCCTCAAGGCTTGTACCACATGTCCCACAGTAAGCACTTGGCTGGGCGCTGGTATTGCCTTCTTCAGAATGCGGGAATTCAAGCAAGCAGAGATTGCATTAGTGGAAGGCAATCACATTGACAACAAGAATCAGAAGGTTTGGGCATATCTCACCCTCATCTGTCTTGCCCTAGAGCGTTTCAATGAGGCCGAGACTGCATTCCAGCAGATGCAGAAACTGGAGCTCACCAATGTGACCCTGCTTCTTGAGATTGCAGATGCTTTTGGAAAAGTTGGGAACTACAGGTAAGTCGTGTTGCCCAAGACCCATGATCCATGTTTTCTGTTGAGGCACTTTTGTGTTGAGTACATGTACAAAAACCAGGTTTTCACAAACACCCAAAAACAGGAAAGTGATTCTGCAGTTTGGTATAGGGAGGAACTCAACTTCTGGGCATTGGTGATGGCTGGGCAGAGATATGGAGGTGACAATCATGGCTGCTCTGAAGGAAGAACAGGGCCGTGTAAGTGCAGGCTTCAAGCTTGCAGAACTTTTCCTGCATCAAGGGAAACTGGAATGCTCCAAGATAGAATATGAAAAAATCTTGGAGCTTGATAGCATCACGTCTATCGAAAGGAAATTCGCTGATTCTAAAGTGGTTGAAATCCAAACTCTAGCATTTGAAGCTAATCAACCAGTTTCTGCTCGCCGTGTCACTGTTTAGGCATATTCTATAAGAATACGACCTGCAAGCACTTCCACCATTTTTTAGGTTATGTTCATTTGCAAAGAACCATGCAATTGGCCTGTGCAAAAAGTCCTGCAGCTTTTTTCAGTTATCAGAACAATGAAGACAACTCAAAAGACAGAAACTAGTTGTTGACAGTTTGCAAAATGTAAATAACAGCTAGTTTTTCCAAAGCCTTCATGTCCTTCAAAAAGATAAGTCGATTGCATTCAGCTTGGGCTAGGTTGGCATTGAGGGCAATTACCTTAGAGCCCCCATTCCTTGCTTTGGACTTGGGGCAATCCTTGGAGTAGTGCCCCATGTCGTTGCAATTGAAACATGCTCCTTTGGGTTTCACCCCAATGTCTCCCTTGAGTTTGCTCCCTTTGAAAGGAGCCCCCTTCTTCACAAAGTTTCCCTTGGGTTTAAACCCCGCGCCTTGGAATTGTTTGGGCTTATCCTTTGTTGAGCTTCCTTGCCCATAGTTCCATTCTCCGTCATGCTTTGGCTTTTTGTGAGGGAACTTGTTGTTTTTCTTGAACCTAGATTTTTCACCTCGCCCCACATCTGAAAAGCCTTCCATTTTCATGATGGCTTCGGATAGTGAGGAGGGTCAATTTTCCTCAAGCTTTCGCTTGGCCCAAGTTGGAAGTCCCATCACGAATTGGCACACACGGTCGAACTCATGCATGTGCCGAATCTTAAGCATTAACTCGGAATAAGCCTTCACATATTGCCTCAAGTTTTCATTGGTGACATTCACAAAGTCATGAAGTTTGCACCTCGAGATGTAATCGGAGTTCCTTGGGACAAATTCGGTCTCAACGCGTTCCTTGAAGAATTCCCAAGTGTAGCCATGGTTATTCCCTTCTTCTTGTCTCACTGTCTTGCACCATGTGGCGGCATAGCCTTTCAAGTAGGATTGGGCAAGCTCCACGGCCGAGTGCCATCCAACCTTGGCGGCATGTAAATAATCCTCCATTTCTACAAGCCAAACGTCCATAACCTTTCGGTCACGGGCACCATCAAAGTTCCCGGGTTTGGTTGGTTAGAACCTCGCATCTTTGGATGTTCATCCTTTGAGGGCCACAACCAGTTCATTAAAGTTGGGCCTATTCATTTTGAGGAAGACTTCCAATTATTCATGGGTGAATAGGACCGAGTTCCGTTGCTCCTCTTCATTTTCGGGCTCATCTTGGTCCTCCCGGGTTCTTGGTTCCTCCTCCCCAATTGATTCCGGCGGGACTACACGATTTTCATTGGGTTCTTTCAACATGGTCTTTTGAACTTGCTTTCGATTATTCTTGGGTGCCATCCAAAACTCCCAAGAAGTGACCCGAGCTTAACCGGAGCTCTAATACCAAGTGACACGCTCCTAAGTCCCTAGTTAGCCCGAGTTGGGGCTAAGTCTCTCAAGTTGCAGAAATGTGGGGGACTTAGGGCATGCTCCCAGCTTTCAGCACTAAAGGGGGTAAGAGGGGCGTGCTGAAAGCTTCGGGATTAGTCTAGGAAAAGGGACAAGCTACTTAGTTATTCGATCCTGCATCCAAAACCAACCAACAAGTTGGTTAGAACTCATTCTGCACACTTTTGGTGTTGGGACAAGTCACAGGCAACCTTGGACTCACTTGACTCACCATGGCCCAAACTTGGGGGAAGCCACCACCTTCCCCCATATAGTATTCTCTGCGTCTCACCACCACACTTGCATCCGAATGGCACTTTTTCCCGGGACTCCCAAAATGGAGTCCCGAAACTATCTCGGTTTGGATTCTCGTGACTTTGGGCGCTCATAACTTCTCGCCTCAAGCTCGGATTAAGAGAAGGTCTGAAGCAAAGTTGTAGCTCTCCTCGAAAGCTTTCCAACGGTGTGTTGCACTTCACCTGCACGCATCGGGATCGGGTTGATTCCTGACTTTTAGTGGTCGGGAGTCAGTTTGACTCTTGGCTTTTCTTTCGACCATAACTTGTGCTGAAGATGTCTAAATGGTTCATGCAAGGCCATTTTGGACATCTACACTTCAAGACCTTTCCAACGATATAAAGAACACCCCAATGCAAGGTGTTTTGACCCCTACAATCGAACTCTAAAGTTACGGGAATCCCTGAAGACTCCCAAGTCCCATTTTCGGGAATGTGAATGGCGACCTCACCCTCAAAGTGGGGTTGCGACAATGCAAAAACATCTTTGAATTCCTTCAACAACTATTCCAATTCCAACAGCTTGCCCATTTCCAACTGCGCATTAATTTTCAACATATGTGGTTCTACATCGATTCCTAAATTGAACTTCATCAATTGTTGATCTTCAATTAACATCCATTCAATTATTTGCAATTCCTATGCTTTGATTTTTACTCGAGTTTCATCCACTGCAACATTCCCTGGTTGATGTCTATAATATGTCCCAAATACACCTTATTCTCCAAAACTACTTCTAGCTCATATCTATTGCTAAGTACCTTCTTCTTTGTGCTCTATACTCTAGATCCATGTTCTAAAATATTAATATTCATATTTATATCCATGATTTCCACATTTGTGGTTTTCACAAATTGAATTATTTTAAGTAAATGGATTGTTCCTATTGATATAACACTTCTAGACTATTTACTTCACCTCCCAAATGTTTGGTGATTATAATTATTTTGACTATCCCAATCCCTTGTATGGTAACAATGTTACTCCCCCAATCATGTGCCATTTTAGCATCCCTCAATCATGGTCTCCCCAACAACATGGAATAGTTATAATCTATCACATTATTCTAAAGTACAATAAACATAATTATGTAAGGAATGCCATGAACATATATCTTCAAATCTTTGATCAACCCCACAAGTTTTATGGTTGTTTAATATGCCATCCCCAAATTATATGGTGCAAGTTTAAGCTTTGGAAGCCCCAACCTCAATTTCAACTGTTTTGTGATAATATTAATTCCAGAACCTCTTTTTAGCAACACATTCTCTATTGTATTCTTCCCAATCTATATTTGGATAACTGCCATATGATTATTTATTGCTACAATAGATGTCCTTACCCCTGGTACTAAAGAATTAACTTGTTTCTTTATGGTTGCTGTACTTACATTTTAAGTTTTCTTAGGTTTTAGCTTTTGCCAAAGATATCTCTTTAGCTCAGGAGCTATTTTAAGCAATTTTCCTAAGCTCAAAATATAATTTGTTTCTATCATCTACTTACTTGACGCGCTCCCAAGTTCCTAATTAGACCCAAGGAAGGTCTAAGTTATTCAACCAACAGAATTGTAAGGAACTCGGGGCGCATTCCCAACTTTCAACACTAGAAGGGGTAGAGGGGCATGCTAAAGCTCCAGGATGTGACTAGGAAAAGTGACAAGCTTTAGTTACTTATTCGAACCTGCATCAAACCAACCAACAAGTTGGTTAGTTCATTTTTTGGAACACCTTTAGTGTTAGGACAAGCTTCGAGCAACTTTGGACTCATAAGATTCACCACGGCCCAGACTCGAGGGAAGCCACCACCTTCCCCCATATAGTATTTTCTATGTCTTTCCATAGCACCTACATCCGAATAGCTTTTTGTCCCGGGATTCCCAAGGAGGAGTCTCGAAACTGTCTCGATTTAGACTCCCAAGACTTCGCAAGGTCATAACTCTTTGCTTAGACCTCCGATTGGGATGAGGTTTGAATCAAACTTGTAGCTCTCCTCGAGATCTTTTCAACGATGTATCGCACTTCACTTGCACACACTAGAATCGGGTCGATTCCTGACTTTTAGTGGTCGGGAGTCAAATTGCCGATTTGACTCCTGACCTTTCTTTTTGCCCTAACGTGTGCTGCAGATGTCCAAATGGCCCATGTGTGCCCATTTTCGACATGTACACTTTGATAACTTTCCAATGATATAAATAACACCTCAATGCGAAGTGTTTTGACCCCTACAATCAAACTCTAAAGTTTCGGGAGTCCGAAGGACTCCCAAGTCCCCATTTCGAGAGTGTGAGTTTCATCCTCACACTCTTTCAAAGTAGGGTTGCGACATTACCAATGTCTAGAATAAAATAACATTCATTTGAATGTGTTTGGGCCATCCTTATAATAGTGTACCTCAAATTTTACAAAGAGGAGGTACTCCTCTTTTTTTTGGCCTTGGACCTTGGGCTCTACCCTCGATTCCATGGGACAAAAGGCACTAATAGCAGTGCCTCCCTTATATGTAAAAACATGGGTGCATTTTTTTAGTGTAGTTGTAAGGCACTTTACAAGGTTTAACATGTGCTTTGACAAGGAAAGGCATTTTGACAAATGAAATGCCTGCTCTATGAGCATTTGGTTTTTGAAATGCTCGTCATTGATTTTTGCTAGCTATTATCTGAAAGGTTGGGTACCATCTATTGCAAGAATATTTTTTATGAAAAAAAAAGTGTGACAAGTTTTATGCCATTTGAAGCCCTTCAGGCTGAGCTTTACAGGAATCTGGCCCACAGTCTGGTCTGTCTCACAGGGCCCTTATTCCTGTAATGCCCACCCCCCAAGGGCTTTAGCCTACACTAGTTACAGCTAGGAGAAAACATGTAATGGAAAGTGGCTGTGGAAGTAGACTCTAGAGTTGCAGTGGACCACTGGAAAAGTGCCCTAAAGAAAGGAAGGCCAATCTGGGTCTGCAAAGGGTGGAAAGTACCTATTGATGAAGAAGAAACTCAAGGTAGAATTTTCCCAGTGTAATTTGGGGGGCACCTTATCTTCAGTAAAATTTTGGCTTACCTCTTGATTTTGTCTTTCCATGCTAAAGTTATCTTTCTGATGAGTTTCAAAACATAGATATATTGCACAGGGAGTATAATCCAGCCTTGTTCAAATGAATGACAGTCGTCTGATATAAAAGAAAAAGTTTCTTATTTCTTTCCAATGGGTAAGGACTAAGGATCTCAAAGGGGACCATTTAGAGAATTCAGGTCCCACACTCAAGAGGACTCCCAGCTCCTGCAGACCCCTCATTCCCAGAACCGTTCTCTGTCCTTACCCTACTGTCCGACCCTACTAGGCAAAGAACATGATCACAAAGTTGGGATTGGAATGCAGCAGATGTGAATGGATGGTCTTTGTACACTACTTGGATCACTCTTGATCAAGGGAGATGAGCATTGCAGGAGTTGACAGTTTGGGAAGCAATGTAGGTTTGACTTGACAGTTTGGGAAGCCAGCCACAGTGTTAGGGAAGAATTTGCTGTGCAGAGATTGAGGGTTGGGTGAGAGTAG
>Ga0209611_10004799_pt1 | contig 22984 bp, 17 predicted proteins | sample S1TSphgellanicum_3_FD_187693 | JGI IMG/M metagenome (GOLD analysis project Ga0209611, IMG submission 187693) | Host-associated microbial communities from peat moss isolated from Minnesota, USA - S1T2_Fc - Sphagnum magellanicum MG (SPAdes) (version 2) | ecosystem: Host-associated > Plants > Peat... | reverse complement strand
GGGGTCCATTGGTTGGAAAAAATCCTAAACAAACACTTGTCACCCCTATGAACAAACATTTTGTTCCTTCCTAATGACTAATCAATGTTTGACAAGTAGATAAGATTAGACCTTTGATGAAAGTGGATGCACCTAGAAAACATGAATTTCTTTATGTGAAAACGTTCATCTTCCATCGATGGAGGAGATCATTACCACAAAAAAGATAAGAAAATTTACAATCATGAGCAATTTGTTGTTTGTCTAACCCTAAAATTTCAAGCAACACCACATTTCTTGCATCCTAGGTTTGTGTTCCTATTCTTGCATGGTATTCTCGCTTCCTCTCTTCTTGGTCTATTTTTGTAATTGGTGGTGCACGTTCATGTTGGTTTTCCTTGTTATCATCTTTCAAGAAATCTTGTCCCAGTTATCTCTTGTCATTCATTCTCATGATTTCTTGCTTTGAGTTTTGTCTTAGAGTTACATCTTATTCTTCTTATTTTTTTCATGTATTTTTTGGTGTGTTTTGTAGATGATGGCAATATTTTTCTAGCACTTAACCTTTTTTCTTTTGCAAGTGATCCTTGTGATCGTCACCTTTTCTTCCCATTATGGGACACAATGTGTGTGTTCATGTTGTTAATGAAATTCAAAATCTTCTTTTTGTTTAATTTTTTCTTGATCATTGTGATCTTCCTAGTCATCTTCTTGTTTTATGTTCTTGATTATTGTGATCCTTTTGGTTGTCTTTTCATCTTTTTTGTATTTTGTTTTTTATCATCACCTTCATCTCCTTGTTCAAAGTTGCCCCTCATGTGTTTGAAAAATAAAAAATAAATGTTAGGCAAGGGAGGGGGCTCCAAGATAAGAAGAACAACATGAAAATTGAACACAAAAGAAAAACATGACAAAGAAAATAGAAGAAAAATATGATGACATTATAAGGAAAAGAAAATGATGATCACCATAAGAGGACCACAACCACAATGAGCTTGAGGGGGAAAGGGAAGGTTCAAAACAAGAAAATAAGATAATCATGAGGATGAAAACAATGATCAAAATTAATAGAAAATGAGAAGATGACCATGAGGATTATGATAATCAAGAATAGAAGACAAAAAGATGATCATGAGCTTCACAATCATTATTTTTAACCATGGCATTGTCAATTTCATTCTTGAAAGTAGTGTGGAAAAGCTTGAAACAACTCACATCTAAGGGTTGTAGGGCATGCGAAGTGTGTAAAGGTAAGGTGACCATATCCAACCCAAATTGTTGTGCTTGTTTTATGGATTTTAATCTAGCATGTGAACCACACCTATCTAAACTTGGTATATGTCGATTTGATTGAAAAATGCATTTTGAAATTGACCTCTTAAAATATGAAAGGAATTCTTTCAATAGGAATGACATCCTTCATGATTTTGTTTACATTGTCATGCATGTCCCTAATTTGCAATGTTTGATGTAATTATTTTTTAATCATTTCACCCCTTAAATATATAAAATCAAAGTAGAAAGCCCCTTGTTACATTTACAACACAATTTACTAGTAGCCATTCCTAGACTTGGGAATGGTGCTATTAACCTAAGTGAACCCCTTCTTGCTATAACCTTCGCTTCAAATTACTACAATGTTTGAATCCTTGTCTTGTTCAAGTTCCATATGTGGTCAACATTATACTTGTGTTCAATGTAATGTTTGAAGATTCTAATAGAAGTTGTTACATTATTAACTTATCAAACCTTGTGCCTCACAAATTCAAATCCTTCCACAAGTCAAATATTCAATTTTAAATGTCATGATTTAAATCAATACCATTAATTATTTTGAAAAAATCCATCTTTGAAGGGGGTAGGTTTGGTTTGAATAAATTATACCACCTTTGTTCTGCAAGGTAATGAAAAGTCCTAAATCCTACATACCCAAAACGCAAGCCATGAGTGCACTTTATCCTCCTCATCCATTAAAACACGTTGTGGGTCTATCGTCTTCAACCTTGTTATGCCATTCAAGTGATTTGAAAAAAATAATAATGGTATGTGCCAAAACTTGTTTTCTTTCCTCAAAGAAGTCTTACTTCTTTCCATTCCATCCATCGTTTCTTCCAAGGCCTCATTTCTCCATCTTTGTTACGTTAAGGTAGGAACCCTATTTGTTTCTGCTACTTTGTTTGCTTGTGCTTGTGCTTATCTACTGTTGTTTGTTGTTACAATCCACTTTGTCACTTACAAGGTAAATTAGGCATCATGGTAACCCCCTACTTCTTAGTCTTAACCTCTAACAACTTAGTAATGGTTTATCAGGACTTACAAAAGGTATGAAGTTTAGCCTTCTATAAGAGTCAAAAGACTTCAAAAAATGTGTTAGTTTTGAATAATTGAGGAGTGCATGACTTTCCAAATCTTCACTTTAAAAAATTACTACATAAAAAGTTTGCAAAAACATCATAAATAAATTTGAGATTTGTAGTTGATGAGCATATTGAAGTTGTGAAGTTCAAACTTTAGTTGGTTGCAATACACAAAAATATGTTGGAACTAGATCTATTGAAACTCGTTACTATTGGGGTTGTAGACCTTTGGATTCAACAATAATGTAAACACTTGATTTTTCTTGATAGAGTTGATTTTTATGTTTGCAATTGATGCTTATGTAAACTAAACTAGTAAATTATCTTATATTTTGCAATCTTTTGAACTAGCTCTTACATAGGCATGTTCCTCCCCTTTTCTTGATTGGAGATTTGTTTTCCTCTCATTTACAATATTTTCAACATTTACCCTAAGGACATAAAAGCTTTAGAAAACATTGAAGCTTATCTAGCACAACTTTAGAATGTTTTGACATTCTCGAATAATGATAGGGGATCTTGAGAAGTTTGAAAAGTAACTCAAGTGAATGTTACTTTTCAAACACTTGTGTTATATCCATGGGTACAATTTTAGTAAAAAATATTTTTTCCCCCATTATCAAACATTTTTTCCCTTATGGTTTTTCTTTACACCAATGACCCAACACCTTCCATGTAAAGGTTAGGCCTTCCATATGAAGGTTGGGCAATGGTTTTTTCTAGAAGTGCAAGGAACTACCAAACACATCCCTATTTTAAATGGGCTGCAAATAACACCCAAATGCTCTAAAATATTTTCATGGACCAACACAAAACAATCTGCCAAGGTTAGAAAAAAAACCAAACACACATTTCTACCACCATACATTTGGTAATAGGGTGCAAAATGCACAATGGCCAACTATATTCAAGGCATGTTAACTAGCTTAGGTCAAAGTTTTTACTCAAATCAGTCATTGGCCTATGTTCGAAGATGGGCTTAACTAGTAACTACATTATTATCCTTCATGTTGTTTTAGTGGGTGTTAGTTTATTCCAGTGTTATTCAAATATATCGAAAATTCCGAATATGAACCCCAAATAGTACCTAGATATGTATGCAGTCATATTCAAAATTTGGTTTTTTTCAAATATTCATCCTTATACATATCTAACATAAAATGATCATGTAATAACTGATGTTCATCCATATCCGAGCGAGAAATGCCCATACCAATATGCACATCTAGGCATTCATGGATGGATATGCCCGAATATGCATAATATGAATATGCATATCCAACGCATAATCGATGCATTTTGGCATATGATTGGTTAGGGATTAGGGATTATGGTTAGATCAAGATGGAACTCACAACGTTTAAGGTTTAATGTTTCATACTTTGTGGAATGCAAAGTGCAAAAGTATTTGCAACAAAGCTTTGAGTGCAACATGCAAAATGCATGTCATTTATAAACCTTGGTTGGACTTGTGATTTGTGATTTTTTGCAACAAAATTTGAGTGCAAAGTGTCTACTATTTTCTCGTATTCTTTGCATGGTCTTCTTTTCTTCTATCCTCCTTGTTTCAAGTGTAGTTCTTCAGCAATGCATCATGCTTGCAATGTTTTTTGTGAAGTGAGAATGTGAGCATGGTTTGAAGTATGAATTATGAACACTTTCTATGAGGTGTGAACATGCAAGGTCAAAGGTTCCTTGGCAGTTGTTATAGTCTTTGAGGCCTTTTCTTTTATAGATTTTTTTATTTCATATGTCTTATTCTTAGTTGTTTGCAATGTAGACCCAACCTTTCCTTGGTAACTTTTGTAGTTTCAAAGACCTTCTCTTTTGCAAATCCTTATGTTTCCAATGTCTTATCCTTCGCTGTTTCAATAATAGATCCTACCTTTTCCTTGGCAACTCTTATAATCTCAGAAGCCTTCTATTTTATTTCATCTATAGCTGAACCAACATTCTCTTTTGTTTTTCCAACTTTCTCTTGAACATTTTCAGCAGTTTCACTGGTTTTTTGTTACATAGTTCCAAAGAATTCAACAACCTTCTATTTCAATTGTTCCAAAATTGAGCCAACACTAGAGTCATATTCCTCTTGAGCAACATCGTATTGAGTTTCATCTTTTCTAACTTCATCATTCTTGTGTGGCTTTTCATATGATTTTCCCAAGGTTGAGGCAACACAACTTGTGACTTGACAAGTTTTTTCTTTGGTAGCTTGAGCTGATTCAGACACCTTTTGAGTAGTAGTGTCCTTTGCTTCACTTGCCTTGTCCTTTGCTGTTTTTTATGAGGTCGAAGGTCTCAAATCAAAGGTGTGAGGTTGAAGTTCAAAGGTCTGAGATCACTGTATCAAGTTAGAGGTTTGATGAAGTTGAAGGTATGAACTCTAAACATTTAAGTGCTCTCTTTGTGAGGTCTGAGGTTTAAGGTCAGAGTGCTATTTTCTTTGGCTTTGTTGTTTTGTTTGGTTTGCAATTATTTTCCGAAACAAATGTATGCAGTAGTGGCAATAGTGGATTTGTACAAGGATTTTGTGCCCTAGAGCCAAAGTTCCCACATTCTATGGCATAAACATGATGATGATGATGATCAAGTTCTTCTTGATGTAGATATTGAAGTTGGGTTCAAGTTCTTTGTGGAGAGATATATCTTGCATGTGCAGCTAGCTAAAGCCACCCAACCTAATCAAAGTAAGTATCCATCCATCCCATTACCTATCCCCCAAAAAAAGGACCCACATCCTCCCTCTCTCCTTCTCTCTGTGTGATCTTCTATTACTAGGAAGAATCATATAAATGTGTAATCAAGCTTCAATCTTCTTCTTCAACTTGAAGGATGCTTACCAAGTTGAAGTTCTTAGGTTTTGTGGGGTTGTATGTGGGGTGTGGTTGGGCCAAGAAACTTGTGTTGCATTGGGCAAGGGTTTTTTAAAGAACTGAGGTTCAACTCCCCCACAATTATTGGTTTTTTAGATGTTTTCTAATGCTCTAGTGGGGTAGGTCTATGATTGGAAAATTAATTCCAAAAGTCGAGATGTATTCCTAACCTTTATACATATCATGTGATTAGTGAGTTTGAAAACCAAAAAATGGATATCTACCAAAATGAAAAATAAAAATAAAATACATATCTGTTCAGTCAACTATATTTGTAATTTTTTTATTGTGCATATCCTTATGTTGTAATTTTTTGAAGAATATTCCATATAGGTAACCTGAGAAATGCCTCAAATCTTCATATCCCAGCAACACTGCTTTACTCTTGTTTACATGACTCATCATGAGCAAAACAGTGGTAGTAGAAGATTGTAGCACTTTTTTTGGAAGGTTGGTTCAGTGCACCAAAACACCAAACACCAAAGTAGACTAAAACCTGACACCAAGCTGACACTCACGCTAATGCTTCAAATAGAAGACCACAGTGAACCAGCACCCACCAGTGCACCATGAAGGATGAATGGTGATTGGTCAGGAAACGGTTTTCTGTTGGGTTTCAGTTCCTTAACTAACCATGGTGGTTACCTCAGTTGCTCTTTTTCTCTACCCACCTACTAACAACCTGCCAGTAGGCATAAATATAAAATGTTGATTAAAAAATTGTGTACTTGTAACTTCATATGTGGTCAAATATGGTTAAATGTTCTTATGGATGATTGCTACTTAAAAGCTACATTGCAAATTTCATTAAAAAACACCAGTGGAGAGCTTGAGAATATCATAAGCTGACTAATAGTGCACAACTCACAGTTTGCATTTCTAGTCTCCTATTTGAGGGAAGGGCTAGAGAAAGGTCATCTTCTTGAGACCCATTGTTTTTTTTGTTTATTCCAGTAATAATGGAATACATACTTGTAAATCTCTTTGCAAATGGTGCTCTGCTTCTTCCTGCAATGGATTCTTCACACTTGTTTCCAAAAAAAACCAAAAAAAAAAAAAGGTCTTTACAAATTCAACAAATTCTGTTATTTAGGGTTCCACTTATGCAACAACATACAAGTTTAAATCCATGAGGCTTGATTGTGAAGGTTAAAATTGTTGGAATGGGGATGAACAGCCTCAATGGCAATCAATTTGGTTAAAGGATTCACTAATTTGATTAAACAATTGTTTTAGAATCACAGGTTCTACATATAGGATGTTTGATATTATGTGAAATATCAATTAAAGAAAAAGGGGAAAAAATAGTGACATTACATAAACATAATAGGGTTATGGTTTTTGCAAATTATCACAAACTGGGGGGTACTGGACCCAAATTTTGTCAAAAGTGGGGACCAAACTGGTATTCTCACTTAAATTGGTCCTGGCAGGAATTTCAACCTTAGTTATGTATTTGCCTTACCTTAGCCTTCACTACTGATCATATTATTCATTAAATCAAGTCTCCTCATAATAAAAGATTTCCTGCAAATCTTGTGAACTGATGATACCTGGTTTCAGTAAACAGTACAGTACTTAGTTTTGCTTACTTTATGGCTATACTCAAATTGGGGATGAAAGGGGGGTTAGGGGGTCAAACAGGAGATTACATTGTCTTCACCCAAAAAAATAATTCTCTAACATTTTGTGACAGATTTTTTCCTCTTAATTTCTGGGGTTGAAATTTTGCCAAAAATTTCCACAAAAAACCCCCAAAAATCACTGATCTAATCAGACATTTCAGATTTTGCTAATTTGATAATAATTTTTTTGATGATGTTGTGGAAGACACTTCCACTATAATTTGGCATGTTTTTACAGAAAAAAGCTATTAACCTCTAAGTTTCAATTCCACATACTAGATTCATAGCAAGGTATCCAAGTCTTCCAATGGTTGTATTACACCTAGAAATAATTTTGCTTATGTAAACATGGTTGTTACAATTGAACAAAATAAAATGCAATTGTGCATGTAATCCAGCTATGAAATTTCAAATATGGAAGTAAATCATATCGTCCTTTGTGAAGTTTAAGAAATTGAAATCAATAGACAAAAGATTAATGATACTTGTTAATTTTCATGTCATCACTAAACAATATAGATGGCAAATTATAGCTAGGTTGGCTAACATTTAACACGATGAGTTACAAGTACATATAAGGTTATGATTCAGCTCAAAAAATGATATTGACTTACAAGAATGATGAATTTGAACAAATCAAGAAAAGAAAATTTCATTTGGGTATCCAACCAATAACGATTAAATAATATCTTTTTAAGAGAAAAACATATCAATCCAGGAATTGGGTTTCAATAAAACCTACTTAACACTTCTTAACAAACACTGAAGGCCTTTAATAGTGGCAAATACCATAGTACCTTGGCCATTTCAACACATGTCCATTGAATAATTAATTAATTTTGAAACATTTATTTCAACAAATGAAATATTCTTAAATATCCACTATTTTCCTTCACAATATTTTTTGATTTGGAAGAAATAAAATTTGAAAATTTCAACCTTTCTGAAAATAATATAATTAGTGTCGAATTGGCCAAGGTACTAAGGTAGTCCAAAATTGTCTTCAACTATCAAAAATTGGTGTGATGGTTTCACAAAATATCTTGATTTTGATAGCCTTTTATTTGATCTTAGTGTTCATCCAAATGTTTTGATTTCTCCAACTAGCAAGAATAGGATCATTCTTGAAGGTATTTCCACCAAGTTGGTTTATAAGGTGGGTTTAACCATTGTCCTAAGATGAAAAAACAATGAATGGGATTTTAGGTTGTATGTTAGTAAAGGTTGCAAACTTGTGCACCGCATGAAATGTAGTTTGTTCTCAATAGACATGTTGTGTTGTAATTAAATCAATGGAATATTTAATAAACTAAGGAAATCTGATTCCTTCTTAATTCAAAGTTTCAATAATAAAAAGTCGTTCATTTTGGAATAGCTAAACCTATACTTAGGGTGTTTTTGGTAAATGTCATATGGAAAAGCTTCAAGAATATTTGATATATTATTTTGGTATGATTAAAATTCAAGGTCAAAAACCATTTATTATGAAATTTTAAATTTTTATTTTACATTATAACACTTTGGGTTCATTATCAAGTTTGGTAGGTAAGATAAAGTATGTCAATCCTCAATTAAAATCATAAGTATAAAAAAGATGATAAACCATTTCTCAACCAAAGGAAATGAATATTAGAATTATGACACAAGATGCAACAAAGACCTTGAATGTTTTCTAGCAATTGAAGTCAACAAGTTTTTTTTAATGACAAAACTTTGCACATTTTAAACCTAAGATTCTAGGTTTTGATCTTGTCACTTTATTTTTAAGTCAAAATATGTGCCAAATTCACCAAGATCTCATGTCAAATTGAATTTTGGGGCCACCAATTCAATCAACAACTAGGGATGCTTGTTAACATAAGTGACTTGTGTAAACCCTTGGATATCAAGTTTTGATGCATGATGACTATTAGGTGTTGCATCAAGTCAATGCACCTCTATTGTTATTTGCTACCTTTTGCAATATTTTTTCTCAAACCTTTGTCTTCCCCATTTAATCACCTTCATGAGTATGTAGTTGCATCCTTTATGACAAAGTTATGTGTGTAAAAATTTTGTGTACATGTGTGTTGTGGTGGAGCTAAGATCTTGTGATTTTGTCTTCAAGGAGCAATTACATAGTATTGTCTTTGATTTGAAGTGGATACATAGGTGCAATGGACATTTGGTTGGGATCATTGAACCAAGCTTTATGAACCCTTCACACCTTCAACTTGAAGATTTGTAAATGCGCATATACATTTGCCATGAACTTTCATAACATGAGTTTTGAAAGTTAATAATGTGCTTCGAACTTCATTGTAGCTCAATCATGCTCATGATCACTATGTATGTATTTCAAACCTCTTTTATATAGTGTGCACCCCATGTGTTCATATTGGTATGCACATCTTACATTTTGATTTTGATGAATGTGCTTAATTTTGTCCTTTGAATTGTAAACTTGATGGCTTCATTGATATCACCTACAAACTTCAATTTTCATCATTTTTTCTTCTAAGCCTTATTTCAATGTGTCTAAACCATTCTCCAAAATTGGTTCAATTGTTGCATTAGTAGCAAATCGTACTTCTAGCCCAAAATTGCATGATGCTTCAATGTGTAAAATGACAATTGCTACTTCTTCTTCTAGAAGTAAATTAGTGCTAGAGAAAAAGCCAATTGTGTTGCTTTTATAAATTTTAGTCCAAATTGTTTGGAAGCTAAAAAACTTAGGAAGGCAAAATGGGAGTTGAAACTTGTTTTTTGATATGTTTTAATTATCAAATTGTTAATTGACTATAGGTAAGATGACAATGTTTACATGTTTAGGATTTTCACTAATGTGTTTCATGTTATATTGAAGTTCAATGGCCTTTAAATGTGCATAAAGGTCACAAGGTCACTATTGTTAGGTCAAGGGTACTTATGGGGTAATACTACATCAATTCAACTAACCAACATGTCAAGAACAAATGTCAATTTATGATAATGCATGGTAGGGATTTAAAAAAAAAAAAAATAGAAGCTAGAATTGAAATTGAGTAAATGTGAATTGGTACAATTTGTGATAGTTTAATCAACTTTTGAAACATGAATGTCCAATTATAAAATACAAAGGCATGAAAAAATTGTTTGATTTTCTTCAAGTGCCAAACATCCCTTGACATCATTCAAGTGACACAAATGTTTGAATTGTGACCAGTTGCATGCACATATTAATTCAAATTATATTTGGAATTAACATAAATAATGATGAGCTATTGGAAAACATATGAGAACGTATGAAGAAAAAAAACTTGATCATCATTGGTAATGCGCAACAATGTAGGGCCCGAGTTGCAAATCATGGGTGTGAAAAGGCACGTGTTAATTTGCCTTTTCATGTCCTTTTTGGTGGGTACGAAAGTTAGTAGGAAAGAAGGTAATTTTTCTAGGAAAGAAGTGAAATAATTATGCTTGAAATTGAGGTAGTTGTTTTAAGAATTTTTTTTGAAATTCTCCAATGATGACCATACAAAAGATTATGCAAAATCTCCCATATATTAGTTTGAATTTTTTTGTCATTGGATTCAAATGGTAAGGTTTATTTTAATGTAAGTTGACGAAATGACCATTAAGTTGATTGCTAAGGTTGGATGTTTATGTTGTTGAAGGTTGGAAGCCCATACCCATTTTATTGCCATTGGAACCATGGTTGTATGGTGTTTGTAGTTATTGTAAACAACCTAACTAAGGTGATAACGATAAATATGTTGTAGTATGGAGGCCTTTTTGAGTCTATCTTAGCTTCCAAATTGATAAACTTTGGTGTTGATGGTGTGTTGGTTTTCCAAGGTGCTAGAATTAGTGTTCAAGTGTAATTAAGGGAGAGACATGCCCCCTTCATGCTTGGGAGTGCATTATGTTGCCCATTGGACTAACCTTGTCATTTGAACTTTTTTGAAATTGCCACTAGTGCCCCAAATTGAAACTTTGTTACAATCTTTGTATATATACTATTGCATGTCCCTTGAGCTTGTTTTGGAGCACATGCAAGTTGGGTGAATTTTTGGACCACAAAACCTTGATCTTTTACAACATCAAAGTACATTGGAACTCCATGCTTTCTCTTACCAATTGGATTTTGACTAAGTAAAATACCTTGGAGATACAAATGTTTGATGAACAAGTGCCCACCATAAAGCTCCAAGGCAAACTTGGAGTTATTCAACATTGAGGTTTTCTTTTTTTTGGTTACATCATGTGTTGTGTTTCATATATGGTTTATAGCCAGATTGGCTAAATATTCTTAGGGACAATCAGCCACTTTTTCTACATCTTCCTATGGAGGATTGCCACTTAGGCTACCATTTTTTTAAAATTTAAAAAAGCATGGTTGATTCATACAAGTTTGATTGGTCCTTGGACACCAGGACCACTACCAATCTATATACCAAGGTTCTAACTTGATACTCGCCCAACACTGGTTAGAATATTAGAACTTAGAAGTTAGAACCAGCCTTTTTCTGGCTATGCACTATATAGCCAAAATGCTGTATTAAAAATAAAAAGAGCTAAAATCAGGTGCTTTTTAAAGATTTTCAATAGCCTACATTTGAACTAAATTTAAGAAAAATCTCATATTTCTATAAATGGTTCAAGTAGGTAGTAAGAAATGTAGAAGGATGTTTTTTTTTAAAAAATTACTTTCATATTTAGCTTGTAGCCAGATTTGGCTAAATCTTCCTGTGGATCATCGCCAGTTTAGCCATATCACAAAATTGCCCAGAAGAACACTGATTAGAACCTCCCAAGTCCTTCAGATCAGGAAAAGGGCACGATCATTCTTCATTCTTTAATCAGCGGGGTCGTTGGGTAGTTGGAAAATAATGAAGCCAAATCATTCACATATCTCAGTACTAACCGCAGGTGATTGAATTTCCAGAGTAGTACAAGATCTTGAGATTTGCAGATTGAATGAAATTCAGTGTGCACTCTCGTCAGTCCAGCGATCAGTCTGTCTGTCAGTGAGTGAGTGAGTCAGGAGTCAGGACTCATATCACTGATCGATCAGGCATACTGTTAGCACGCGTTTGTTTGCAGCACTCACGTTCTCGATTCTTTATTCCAGTTGGAGGCCGTTCCACTAGTCTCCCTTTCTTTCCACCCAAGTTTGAATATCCCATTGTCGGGGCGCGTGGTGGTGCAAGGAAACAGATCAAAAAACACTGCAACGATCTTGTCAGGCGTAATATAAGGAGGAAATGGGACATTAATATTAATGACGCCCTTAGCTCATGGGTGCTTCACTTAATTATTACTTCATTTGAAACTTTTGTGACTTCCTGGACGGACTTAACTACAACACAATTCTGTAATATTTTAGAACTTTCTGTTGACAACCATCTCTAGTAGCGGATCATCCAGGAAGATAGTACAAGGTTAACTAAGATCTTCATGACAGCCCAGCTGAATTGTGATGAAACTATAGCAATAATATGATCAATTGTTAGCTTTCATGTGCGTACTAGTATGAGTAAAAACTGACACACCTTGACCCTGGACTCTCCACTCAGAAGACCTTAAATCAGCGACATGTCTTTATTGCAAGGCAGATCAAAAGTACTCCCTGCTCCTGTTTTCCCTGACTGACCATTTTCCCAGAACAAGATGTGTCTGCTGCTGCCCAGACTCCTCTTGTTGCTGCCCTGACATACTTTTGGGTCCTATTATGCAAGTTTTGGCCCCAAACGTGGATTAGGTTACGTTTGGGACCAAAGAGTGTCTGGGCAGCATCGACCTTTTTTGAGAAAAAAACGATTGGGCTAGGGCAGACAAGGAGAAAAGGAGACAGGTAGTAATTTTGGTACTGCTTGCAATAAAGATGTGTTGCTGATTTGACGCCTTTTGATGGACTCTGGACTCCTCGGAGTGAGGACTTGCAACAGTTTCAAGGGCTCGCTGCTGGTTTGATTATTATTGTTATTATTATTACCACCATGAAAGCACCATCTGTGGTTCAAAATTTTAGCGTTGTTCTCCAGTGAGCAATCATTCATGAAATTCCGTTTTTGATATCGTGGCCTGGTATATCCAGTATATGACTTATCTCATGTTTCAATTCCTGCCCTAGTCTTTCTTTTGTTAATCTATTTCAGATATCAATACTTGATCTGGTTTTGGGATCTATTTCAATTTTAATATTTGGAATCTCCTATTGTGACACATCGCATTTTTCAATTTCCTAGCTTTCAGGTTGTGGAGAATTTTCTAAATTTTTCATAGCTTGTCAGCTACCAATCCAATAATCTTCATTTTGAGACCTGGATATCAACAATGTGGAGATGGTGTTCATGATGGAGCATAGAGTAAGCAACCCAAAGTGACAGTACCTAGAATTCCCTTGTGTGGGGCCAAGTTTGCTAGTCATAAATCAGTGCAGTTCTATGGTTTATTCATTTTTGTGCAGCTTTCTAGTTTCTGTGATTGTAGACTTCAAATAAGAACATAAGTTCTCTCAACAATTACCATCAGAAATTTCAGTGATTTGAAAACATTTTGTGCATTTAACAAATGAAAATGCAGGCAAATTCATGTACAACCATATTTCTCTGAGTCAATCGAAATTAGTGTTGTCTTTTTGAAGTTCTGGTGTAGAGACCTTAAATGGTTAGGTAGAGATCAGCAAAAACAAATTTCAATGCACACAGATGGTGTTGATTCCTATACCTTTTCCTCCCCTCACAAACATGGTCATGATGGAAAACAAGAAACAATCACAATCCACCACTGTCCACAGGAACTTTTTTATTTAAAAAATTACGTGCTATCTAGTCCAATGTCTACTTATCAGCTTCCTGCTTCCACCAATGTTCCCAAGTGTTTCTTGTGTTCAGCTTCTCAAGCAAGCTTGTTATCTATAGCATTGTCACTCAACAGGAAAGGATTTCATAGCACACTTATACAACCACCATGGTTTGATCAACTGGTAATAACCTTAGTATCATCTTGCTCACATTGCTTTCCATTTCTCCATCAGGACTTTCCAATTCTATCAATACAAAGGAGGTGTCTACCCATATTAAGGAGCTTGGTAACACTCAAATCCAGGTATTGAGCTGGATCTTGGTGTAAAGTGCAACCTTACTGATATTATATGTTCTTGGCAGACCACAAATCATTAAATAACTTTTTATCAAACTATCTCCAAAGATTGCCCAAAAAGACATCATAGCCTGATCATTCCCATGATGTTTTTAACAAATGTACAAAAATAATGACATTGTTGAAGTCATTCAAAAAGCTACGCATCCTTGCTCCTAGAGTAATCAGCACTTGACCCTTCCGTATCATTGTTTTGATAATTCCACTTAGATGCTCGTGCCTTAAAGATTAACTTCTCAATTTCACATGTTGAAGCTACCACATAATGAGGATTCTAGAACCTCTGAGATTAAACTAGACTTTTATGATTACAAGTGAAAACCCAAAGAAACTGAGAAATCAGAGCTAAGGTGTGTACCTTGATCAAGAGCTGCAAAGACCTGAGATTCCACAACTCCATTTGAAACCCAACTGTACATAAAAGAAAGAACGCACTGAGTTGAACACCAGGTAGACTGTAGCATAGTTATGGTCACTTGTATAGGTACCATTTACACGGTGAGGTTCTGGTGGTAGTAAAGCAGATGAACCTTCTTGAGCTACAATTGTACTTCAGGAGCTCTGGGAACTCTGGCAGTAAATCACAGTATAGGAAAGACTCTTTAAACTCTTTACCTATTGTCTATGAAAGCTGCTGCAAGCAATGTCTTCTCCAAAGGTATGTGCCACAACGCCGGAAACTGTTCCCGACAATCCTCAAAACGATGCATCATCAGCAAGATTAGGTTTAGGATATCCTTCATAGTCAAGATGGATCGACAACATAGACATAATAGCACGGAACTTGGCGCGAATGGTGTCGACGAGGTCCTGAAGTCTTTCATCTTGAGGATTCAGAAGCGGATAAGAAATTAGTTGCTCATCAAACTGGCGGACGTTCCGTTGTGCTCTCGGAGAGAAGAAGGCATTGGCGTCTTTCTCGATGGCTGCTTTCCAAACATCACAACAGCCTCGATAGAATCCGATCTCCTCTCCCAGCTCAAACCCCGTCTTCAACCCTACTTCCCTCCCTTCCTCCTTTCCTGCCGCCACACCGTCTCTGAATCCATCGTCAAATCCTTGCTGCAGATGAGATCCCTCGAGATTCACAACCGAGTCGAATATATCCTCCTCCTCCTCCTCATCACGTTCTCTCATTTTGCCTCACAAGCACTCGCATTCCTAGAAATCTGCACTCCGCCCTCTCTCCCTTTCTTCCTGCACCAAAGAAAACACACCCAATCCGACAGATTTCTGCACCAAAAAAGAAAAAAAAAACAAACGCCAAATCCCAAGTTCAGATTACAGCAAAAACTAGAACCAGGACAGCAGCAGCAAACCGAGGAAAATCGCGAAAAGCAACGAACCACGACGCAAGCTTGCGCATACGCAAGGACCGTCGAATGAAGCTCCAAACCCTAAAAACCAGAATCTACGAACAAGGTAGAAAAGCATATTAAATCTACTGTTGCACGAAGCTCCAAACCCTAAAAACCAGAATCTACGAAACAAGGTAGGAAAACAAATCAAATCTATGTACGCATTAGATTTACAGTCTGGATCTTTTGTTGTTCTAATGATTCTGCTGCCGACATGTATCTTCGAAAGCTGACTCTAGATCTGACATCTATCCACAAAACTAGGAATATGAAATCTACCAAAAGATGAATCACAATTTCTATGAGATATGTAGATTTTGCTCTCCTGTTCTTTGACAATATGCTGAGAGGGTGTGGAAATCTTTGTGTCTTTGTAGATTTAGGTAATACTAGTGTGGCTTGTGCTGTGGCCCAAGTGTGAACCAGTGATTTTTAATTTTTTTTTCAATTTTGTGATGTTGCTCAAGTGGCAATCATCAATAAGTATATTTAGCCAATTTTTTTAAAATCGAAAATCTTAAGCCCTTTTTCATATTGTAGGCAATCGTGGTGATTTTTTAAAGCGAATTTGTGACAAAAATATTCTTTTTCAAAACATTTTTTGCAAACAGGTGAAAACTCACCACAAAATAAATAAATCACTAGTGTGAATAGGACCTTGATGATAGAGGTCAATTGTGAAAAGAATGTTTTTCACTTTTAATTAATTTTTTATAACAAAAATGATTCAAAATTCCATATCTCTCCCCCCACATCTTTGGTCTAAAAATTATGAAATCACCTCCATGGAATCCCACTCATCAAGGACTTTCCAACAATCTGAAAAGTTCACCTCAATTTACCTAAAAATATTTAGTTTTGATTTTTATATTTTTTCTTTGACAATTTGCTCAATATTGAATAACTCTTGCAATATAAATCTAAACACTACCAAATGACTTATTGAACCTCTATTTATTGAAAGCTTTCCAATGATACCAAGAGTGCAATGGGAGGAACCATGGTTGTGGAGATTTTGCTATGAAAGGCAAACAAAACAAACTATTTTCCTTCGTAGATAGATATGTGAATTGTATATATTTTTTGGTCTTCATTTTCTTAGTGGAATAAGGGTAACACATAAGCATGTCGCCTATTGTGAATTTTTTGATAAAAGATACATGCAACATCACAAGATTCCAATTTGAATTGAATGTTGGGCGTAACATTGCACTTTCTTATTGCGTGAATGATTTCGGGTTATGTCATGTAATTTTAGGGGGGTGTCAAAATTGATCTTTTGACTACAAGAGATTTTGCAAATAATTCAAGGTTTCAATAAGAGGAATTTAATAAGCTTTTCTCATTCAAACATTACACTAGGATCAGTTTGATGTTTTTGCATTAAAAAAAAATTATCCTTTTTTAAAAATTCAATATGTTTTGTATTTTATTGTTTTGATTATTGTTTTAAAAATAGGTTAATTATATTTTGGTAATTATATTTTTACACAAATGTAGTATGTGCCATAACCTAATGTCAAATTACAATTTTAATGTAACATATGCATAATGCCACAATAAACACCACATTTTGTTCATTGTAACGAATGAAACCACAAAGCTTACCTCACACATGTGTCACTAGTTGTAACCTTTTGTGTGTGAAAAACCACATTGTTTTGTAGTGTGTCATTGAATTTAGTGGTTATGGTAATTTTCATTTATTAGAGTTCATACTTAGGATTTTTTTTCATTTTAGAAACTTTTATTGGGATTTGGTCAAATGTAAAATGCGGTTTAGTCAAATGGGGAAAGATAAAAATTATTCCCAATTGTTGGTATTCACACATGATTTTACATTTTGAAATAATATGAAAATTAGTTTGGGCTTGTAAATATGGCCATGATTCAATGACCTCACTCTATGTTTCAACTACCTTTAAGAGGGCTTGTAAGGAAAATGGTTGATTTTAATTGATTGGCCATAAAAATTGATGAATGTGGTGACACATTTGAATAGTTTTTCATTTTATATTGTCCATTATTTTATGCATATAGATGGGGATGTGGAAATAGTTATCAATGTATGTTGGATGTGATAAACACCAATAAAGGTCAAATAAGGAGTTTGGGTGCATATGTTTTAAGAGACTTGTTCCCTTTCCTTTTTAAGGTCTCATGCATCCATCATGTTGTTCATACTCACTTTAAGATATGTGGATTTATATTAATGACATTTCTTGATAATGCTGGTTATTGAGAAATGTAATTAACAACTATGTTATTAAAAAAAACCTTCCTGCTTTTCATATATTCAGACAACTTCAAGTCAAAAAGTGAAAAGTTTATTAATGTAAGTTTATTTCAAAATATCATTTGATTTAGTCTTTGTGTTTAATGTTAGATGGCCATGCTATGGATGTAATGAAATGCCAATATGTAGATTTTTTTCCATCACAAGGCCCGTGAGGTTTATTGGGCATGTGCAAACCATTCCTTCTTGGGTTTGGTTGATTTTTGTGTTTCAAAGTTTGAATTGTGTTGTAGAATAATTTGTGAATACAATTGATAGATTCAAATCATATAACATGGGCCTTTTTGTGCTCCAATGAAAATTATGTTGAACATAAGATGTCCGTTTGTTCACCCATGTGTACCTGACATGGTGTGAAGATTCCCCAATAATTGTCAATGTTGGTTTCAAAGTTTTATGTTGTTTGTTATGCTATTATGTGGTTAAAATTTTTTTTCAAGATCTTTTTAGAGTGTAACATGGTTTTAGAAATCATCATGATAATGTTATGGACCGACTACAAACAAGTGGAGAATTACAAGACAAGACAAGCTTTATTGATCCATCAACTGGTGTTGATCTGCTGAACGGTTGTTCCCCAGACTATCTCCTTTTATAACCCTGAACCATACTAATCCCAAAATATCCTAGGCCATGATATTGCCAAAAGTATCCCAAAATATCCTAGGACATGACATTGCCAAAAATATCCCAAGTATCCAAAAATATCCTAAGCCATGATATTGCCAAAAGTATCCAAAAATATCCTAGGACATGACATTGCCCAAAGTATCCCAAAATCTCCTAGGCCATGACATTATCCTCTCTTCAAGTGACATCTTCCAGATGGAGCCGGTTTGTTAAGATACCGTTGGTGAAACTGATTAACTAAGTCTTGGGCATGAACTAGGTTTCCAGCAGGCCCCCAAGTAGCTTCAGAAGGAGGATAACCTCACCAAAAGACAAGGTACAGGAGCTTTCCATGAATCTTCTTGGAGTCCAAGACCTCCTAAACTTCAAACTCTTCTTGGCCTTCAATTTCGACTGGAGCTGGGGGTTCTTGATGACGTTCTGGGATCGGGTTTTCATGATAGGGCTCAAGTAGGGAGACATGGAAAACATTGTGGATTTTGAACTAGGGTGGAAGCTCCAACTGGCAAGCCACTAGACCAACCAATTTGGCGATTTTGAAAGGTCCGAGGCGCTTGTAATCCAACTTGGCACATGGGCGAGTGGTAGCAATGTTCTTTCTGAGAAGCCAGACCTTGTCTCCAACCTTGAAGTTTGGATGGTCCTTGCGTCGACGGTCTGCTTGCTTCTTTTGCCACTCTTGTGTTAGCTTGAGTTCTGCCATAAGGTTCTGTTGAACCTGTCCAAACCTCGTGACCCTTTCTTCAGCTGAGGGGTTTACGGAGTCTCCAGGAATTTCAAGGCTGAACCTGGGATGAAAATCGTAATTGGCAAAGAATGGACTGATCCCGGTCGATGCATGTGTTGTGTTGTTATAAGCAAACTCTGCTTGAGATAGTAGGTCCAGCTAGTCGTCCTATTGGTAGTTCACAGTGTAACAAAGGTATTGCTCGAGTGTCTGGTTTGTCCGTTCGGTTTGTCCATCTATCTCGGGGTGGAAAACTGAAGATAGCCGGATGTCAACTCCAAGAAGCTCAAATAGACGATGCCAGAACTTGGATGCAAACTGAGGACCTCTGTCGGACACAATTTCTTCGGGGAGTCCATGCAGTCGGACGATCTCGTCCAGAATTAACTGAACTGTCTCTTCTGCCGTGATTGACTTGGAACAAGGGGTGAAATGGGCCATTTTGGTGAGTCGATCGACCACAACCAGTATTGAATTCTTGGTTCTAACAATAGGGAGGTCTGTGATGAAGTCCATTGCAATAGATCCCCAAGGTCGGCTAGGAATCGACAGAGGCTGTAGGAGTCCAAACGGGCAATGTCTGGGAGCCTTGGATCGAGCACATGTATCACAAGACTTGACATACTCCCGTAGCAGCTTGTTCATTTTGGGCCACCAGTAAGTCCTTGACACTAGTTCGTGAGTCCGTGCTATTCCAAAGTGACCTGCCAGGGTGTTGTCGTGACATTCTCTCAAGATTTTTAGGCATATAGGTCCTTCGGGTACATAAATCAGGTTATTTCGAAGGAGAAGTCCGTCTTGCTGCTCAAATTGATCCAGATCATCACGATTTTGGTTCCTTGGTCGTTCTTGGAGTTCCTTCTTGATGTTGGTAGCCCAGGTGTCTTCTTCAGTTGCCATCTTGATGTCCCTCACAAGGTATGAGTCTGGGAGGGTGCTGATTGTTGTTGCAACTTGAAATTGTTTGGGGTTGAGTAAAGTCTGGTTCTGTTTACCGTAGGCCTCATCCCCCGCTCGAAGTTCATATTCTGAATGACGAGATAGCGCGTTAGCTTTCCCTTGCTGGGTGTCGGGTTGATACTAAATCTCAAAGTTGAAATCAGCTACGAAGATAGACCAGCATGCCTGGCGACAATTTAAGGTTCGAGTAGTTGTGAAATAAAGGAAATTCTTGTGATCTGTCAGAACTTGGACTCGATGTTGAGCTCTGGCAAGGTACGGTCTCCACTGCTCGAATGTCGTGATGATTGCCAGGAGTTCCTTATCGTAGACCTGGTAGTTGATTTCGGCATTGGTTAACTTCCGTGAATAGAAAGCCACTGGATGCAGCAACCCATCTATTCCAAATCGAGATAGAATAGCTCCCAAGGCAAAATTTGAAGCGTTCTTTTCCACAATGAATGGCTTGGCAGGATCGGGATGTATCAAGATGGGTGCAGAGGTGAATGCCATCTTAAGAGTATCAAAAGCAGCCTGGGCCGTTGGGTTCCACGAGAAGGGCTTGTCTTTGCAAGTCAAGGTTATTAACGGTGTTGCGATCTTGGAGTAGCCTTTGATAAACCGATGATAGAAGTTGGCAAACCCCAGGAAGCGTTGAACGTCCTTGACCGAGGATGGAGTAGCCCAACACTGGATGGTCTCGACCTTTGACTTGTCCATGAAAATGCTATCTAGAGAGATCACGTAGCTGAGGAACGCCACTGAAGATTTGTCGAATTCACATTTTTTCAACTTGGCGTATAAACCATGCTCTCGGAGTGTCGCAAGCACTAATCGTACATGTTTGTCATGGATTTCCTGGTCCTTGGAAAAGATTAAAATGTCATCCAAATAGACCACAACAAATTCGTCCATGTAATCCCTGAAGATATCATTCATCAGATGCTGAAAGACTGCGGGTGCATTGGTGAGGCCGAAGGGCATGACCATGTATTCAAAGTGGTCGTAGCGTGTGCGGAAAGCTGTCTTCCATTCATCACCGGGACGAATCTTGAGTAAGTTGTAGGCTCCACGGAGGTCAAGCTTGGTGAAGATCTTCCCGGTACGTAGTCGATCCAGGAGACCTGAAATCAAGGGCAAGGGATATCGATTCTTTTTGGTTATCTTGTTGAGTCCACGATAATTCACACAGAGTCGAAGGGAGCCATCCTTCTTCTTGACAAAAAAAATTGGGGCGCCGGCTGAAGACTTGGAATGCTGAATGAACCCCTTGGCAAGATTTTCAGTAAGGTAATCACGCAGTTGGAGTTCCGATTCCGATAGGCCATAGATAGGACCAAAGGGTGGTGAGTGTCCTTCTTCTAGATCAATCGGGCAGTCATATGGACTATGGGCGGGGAGCTGATCAGCATTAATTTTTTCAAAAACATCAACAAAGTCCTTGTACTTCTCGGGAAGGTTGACAGGTGTTGGTTCTGATGGGGGGTTTGTGTTGTTGGCTGGGTTGACATGGATGGCGAAGACTTGAAGATTCTTAGCAGCTCGATAGAAAGGGACAGCTCTATCAACAAAGATCTGGATAGGGTTGGTTTTCTGGGTAGGATTCTTGACAAGGTTCTTGACAAGACAAGGTTTAGTTCTGACCAACTGGGGGTTCTTGACTACAGGACTTGACATAACAGACTTGAGAAAACTGGAATTGGTTTCGACCCTCTTTGGGTTCTTGACCATAGCGTTCTTGGCAGGACTCGACAAAGTGTTTTTCTAAGCGTGGGGTTCTTGAGAGGTGCACTGTTGTGCGCTAAAGGTGAGGGTTCTAGACCGCCAATCAATGATAGGGTTGTGTGCTTCTAGCCAAGGCAGACCAAGGATGATGGGATGGTGAGGGGTGGAGATGATGTTGAGAACAATCTTCTTCGTGTGCTTGCCGATACAGAGGGGTTGTCTCGTGTGTGATTGCACCAGAAGCAATGGTTCTCCCATCAATAACCTCTATCGGAACAGGGGTTGACTTCTTGATCACATGGATGTTGTGTTGGACGACAAATGTTTGGTCGATGAAAGAAAAGGTGGCGCCGGAGTCCACCAAAGCTGACACTTGTGGTATGTTTTCTGGAATATGAATGATGTCCACATACTGAGTGAAACTAGGACTGGGACTAACAGCAGAACAGGAGCCTTTGCAAAGGTGGTGTTGGGTGAGATCCAGTCGCACGGCTCCTACTGTGACTGGATGTTCTTGTTTTCAGGTTGCCACAGTAAAGACATAGATTGTTTGTCCTTCGGCGAAGTTTCTCGACTTCTGTCAAAGATTTAAACTTAGCCGTGTTGATCTGCATCGGAGCAGGTCCAAAAGAGGCAGGTCGGGCAACTGGTGTTGTTTGAGGAACTAAGGGGAGCGTAGTAGGCCAACTGTTCCAAAACTGGGCGTTGGAGGTGACTTTTTTTTCCTGGCAACGTTCGAACAGACGATTATCGCACCGAATTGCCTGCGTGATAGCTTCACTGAAGGAAGAAGGGTCTGCGAGTGTCAACAAAAGATCTTGAACATCATCACGAAGCCCACAGCGAAATTGATCAATCAAGGCAACTTCTCCCCAATTGACGTCGCAGGCAAGCTACCTGAATTTTGAGGCGTAGACGATGGCCGAACGTGTCCCTTGCTGGAGGCGACGCAGCTTGTTGGCTGAAGTCCTGGCCTTGTCACTGTCCCCAAACACTGCTTCAAATTCCGCCATAAAGGCATTGAAATCTTGTAGGAGAGGGGATGATGTTTCCAAGATGGGAGCAAACCATGCTACAGCTGTCCCAGTGAGTAGGGTTCCAATGAATCTTACACGAGTGGTGTCATCAAAATAACGACGGGGGTGTAGTTGCATGATCAGGCGTACCTGGCTAACAAAGCCTCAAAATTTGAGGCATGTTCCATCAAACTTTTCTGGCAGACTAATCTTGGGCTCTGGGGCGACCATTGCAAGAGCAGGAAGTACTGGGGCAGGAGGTGGTGGCTGATTCTATAGGCGGGTCACCAAGTCTCTAAGCACGGCATTTTCTTGTTGAAGGTGCTGAAGGGCG
>Ga0209611_10004794_pt1 | contig 22992 bp, 16 predicted proteins | sample S1TSphgellanicum_3_FD_187693 | JGI IMG/M metagenome (GOLD analysis project Ga0209611, IMG submission 187693) | Host-associated microbial communities from peat moss isolated from Minnesota, USA - S1T2_Fc - Sphagnum magellanicum MG (SPAdes) (version 2) | ecosystem: Host-associated > Plants > Peat... | reverse complement strand
AGGTTGCCTTGAACTCCCTCAAAGAAATAGTACCTGGCCTTCCGCTGAACTTCTCAATTCTCCCAGAGGAACTACTCACCTCCATAGTGTATATGGGTGCTGAAGTCACAGCTTGCAATGGAATATATGGTGATGGTGCGAAAGTAGGTGCGACAACAGGCGTAGTCCACTGATGAGCCCCTCCAAATGGACTCTGATGTACCATTGATGTAGTGTAACCTGAGCCTGAATTCCTGGTAGGAGTTGTACTAGACGACGATGGTGTTGTAGACACTTGATGGTGTCGTCGTGATGTTCGTGAACTTAAAAAAATTGGCTCAAAAGATTGTGTGTTACTTCGTAGCTGATACCTCGGCTCTGGCCTAGCGGTAGTGCTCTCATCATCCGAGGACATGGTGTTGTCCCATGCCCTAAAATGTTGTGATAGTACACAACACTAACTACAAAATCCTAATACTACGTACAATTTGAAGAATAAAGTGCGCTGTTGGGAATGACTCGTGACACACAAATGTTGCACGGAAGTCAAATAGATGTTGGATGAAAAGGCAGGACGTAGGATGGCAAGACATAGGACGTAGTGCGCAAGACGTAGGCGGCAGGACGATAGGTGCGTAGCACGGCAAGACAACAAGACGTAGGACGGCATGGTGTAGGACGTAGGACAACGGACGAAAGTCGTTCGTCCAACGGACAAAAGTCGTGAGTCCGACGAGAGTCCGATGAAAATCGGACAGATGTTGAACGAACCAAGGTCGTAGCAATGGCGCTATAGCTCGCAACGTTGCTATTGTTGCAACAATGCTGCGACACTGCGACATTGTAGTGTTATGGCACTGCGATGCTGCAACTTGCGATGCTAGAATGCTGCAGCTCGCGAAGCTGCGACGCTATAGTGTTATGGCGCTGCGATGCTGCAGCGTTATGGCGCTGCAGCTCGTGATGCTGGAGCATTATGGCGCTGCAGTTCGCGACAACGGCGGACGACAGCGCACTACGCAAAGATGGCGAGCGACGCTAGAGCTCGCGACAACGGCAGCGAGCAATGATGGCAGGCGGCGCTACACTACTCTGCAGTAATGGCAGGCAGCGGTTGCCGAAATTTTTGTTTTTTTTTTTAAATTTTTTTTATTCGATAGTTTCTGAAAGAGAACGAGAGCAAGACAGAGAGAAAAGAGGCAGGGCTTCGAAACCTGTTTCTTGGCTCTGATGGTTGGCAACCTCCTTCCTGTCAACGTCAACTCCCTTCAACGGCAGCAGCAACACTAGCACCCTCCAGCAGCAACAACACTAGCAGCACCAGTAACACTAGCAGTAGCAACGATAACTTAAAAACTCATAGGCAAAAAAAATTTGCCGCTTTCAACATGAAACAACAAAAAGTGTAGTTTTTCTAGAATTGAAATAAATTGCAAAGAAGTAGTGAAGGTGTATGTAGATGGTGGCCGTGCAGTAACCACCGTGAGCATCTAAAAAATCCAAGTGAACTATGGAGGCAACTCTCATACAAAGGAATTCTAGAAAAACTAAAGGATAAGGGAAGGGCTTGGCCCTTTTATATAGCCACCAAAAGCTGAAACCCTAAACCTAATAGCGCACAGTCACTTAAGAACGTTCATAACCTTACAACCATACAATAACCCTAAAAGATATGACGGGCATGCCCGTAACCGGCCATCATGCATGAGGCCGTGCATACGAGCATGACAAAATATTACATGCGTTAATGAAAACTAAACCAACCATTGGTCATTACTAATGAAAGCTTTTGATTAAAACTACAACATTGGAGGCTTTTACACAACATGTTCAATTACTTTGAGTATGAAATGTGTTTATAAGATGAAACAATCAATGGTCATTATTAATGAAAGTTTAAATTAAAATTACAACCTCGAAGGCTTATACACAATGCACATGATTAATTTAAATATTAAATGTGTTTATGAACAATGAGGCAATGGTCACACTGGTACAAAAGTGGGATGTAGCTCATTGGCCTAAATCATTATGGGACTTTAAAAATAAAATAGGTTTATTGTATCTTAGTGATTTCACCTTGGTTAAAGTTATTTCACTATAAGGTCGTTATGTAAATATCATGTTCCACTATTAATTAACATAATTCACTATTATAATTTATTGTGGTAAATATGTTTTTTTATGTTATTGTTTTAAATGCCCTATGTTACTTTATAATATACCCTATGTTATTTTAGTTATTCTCATTTATACCTTAAGTTATTATAAGTTATTATAGGCCATTATAAGTTATTATACCATTGGTTATACCCAAAACTATTATAGGTTTTTATTTAAAATTAAATTATTCAACCAACCCTCGATTGTACTTTAGGTTATTGTATTTTAAGTTAATATATGTTAATTTGAAATTATATTTTTAAGGTGGAATAACTTAAAGTAAAATGCTCTAAAATAACCAATAATACCTTTAAATAACCAAAAAGGGCATATGGTAGAATAACCAAAAATAATTTTCAACAAAATATTATAAAATAACCTTAAATAACCTTAAATAATCAAAAATAACATACCATAACATATATAATAATAACCTATAGTAAATAACTAGCCAACAATAACTTGTGATATAATTGCCAAAAATAACATATGATAAGTAACCAACAATAACTTATGATATAATAGTAAAAAATAACATATGGTAAAATTATCTAAAATAACAAACAATAACCTATGGTAAAATACTTTAAAATAATTAGTAATAACTTATAATAAAATAGTCAACAATAGTCAATGGTAAAATAATTTAAAATAACCAATAATAGTTTACAATAAAAAAATCATTAATAGCCAATGATAATAGAACCTAAAATAACCACTAATAAATAACCATTAATAACCACTAATAAAATAGTCATTAATAACCACCAATAGAATGACCACCAATAACTTATGGTAATATAGTTTATAATAACCAACAATAGCCTATGGTGAAATAACATATAATAGCTAACAATGGTGTATGATATAATAATTAAAAGTTGCCTATGGTAAAATAGCCAAGAATTGTCAAAAATAACCTAAAGTAAAAAAGATTATGCATAATGATATGTGATGACAAAAAAATATCATTCATTTAAATAGTGGTTCTGTCACAACCCCACTTTGAGGGAAATGTGAGGTCGCCACTCACACTCTCGAAAATGGGACTTGTGAGTCCTCCGGGACTTCCGAAAATTCAAAACACGATTGCAAGGGTCAAAACACCTCGCATTAAGGTGTTCTTTATACCTTGGAAAGGTCTTGAATTGTAGATGTCCAAAATGGCTTCGCATGAGCCATTTTGAGATTTGCAGCACAAGTTATGGTTGAAAGAAAGGTCGGGAGTCAAACTGGCAACTTGACTCCCGACCATTGAAAGTCAGGAATCAACTTGATCCCAGTGCGTTCAGGTGAAATGCGATACATCGTCGGAAAACTTTCGAGGATAGCTACAATTTTGCTTCAGACCGAGTCCCAATCTGAAGTTGGGGTGAGAAGTTATGAACGCCCAAAGTCTCGGGAGTCCAAATCGGAACAATTTCGAGACTCCACTTTGGGAGTCCCGGAAAAAAATGTCATTCGGATGCAAGTGCGACGGAGAAACACAAAGAATACTATATGGGGGAAGATGGTGGCTTCCCCCGAGTCCGGGCCATGGTGAGTCAAGTGAATCCAAGGTTGCCCGTGGCTAAACCCAACACCAAAAGTGTGCAGAATGAGTTTTAACCAACTTGTTAGTTGAATTTGGATGTAAGACCAAATAACTAAGTAGCTTGTCCCTCTTCCTAATCTAATCTCGGAGCTTTCAGCGCGCCCTTCTCACCCCTTTTAGTGTTGGAAGCTAGGAGTGTGCCCCGAGTCCTTCCCAATTCCGCAACTTGAGCAAGTTAGTCCCAACTTGGGATTAACCAAGGACTTAGGAATGCGTCAGGTTCAATGGTTAAAGACTTGTTTTTTAACATTAAAATGAAAGGAGGTGAAAGGTTCAAATCTTTACATTTGCACCCTAGGTTGGTGGGTTAAGAACTTAGTTCTTAAGTGCGTAACCTAAATTCGTAATTAATTATTAGTAAATTTATTATTGATGATTTAATTATTAGTGAATTTATTATTGATGATTTAATTATTAGTGGATTTATTATTAATGAATTTGATTAATTATTGGTGAATTCAATTAACTATTATTAAATTCAATTGTTTGTAACAATTCATCCCAATTTTTTAAGGAGTTGTTCACTTTCATCATGATAAATTTGTTCAATTTCACTCAAAATTTAATGAAACACAAAATGAACTGAGACACATATTAATGTAATGTCATTATTTATCAATCAAGACTACAACATTAAAAGCTTCTAGATACAATGTTCCCAATTGACTAAAATCCCTTCCTTTTCCCATAATCAATTCGCTTTCACGAAAATTGTTCATCATATTGTTTAAATTATTGTAAATAGTTGTTGGTTTCATCATAACCTTGTTTTTTCTTCTTTCATGGTCTTACTTGTGCATTTGAATGTGAGCACACAACCACACCTTTTTGAAATAGTTATTATGCATGCATACTTACCATCTTAATCACTTTGAATATAACATTACATGCATAATCTTATAACATATATGGATTGTTCACAAAAACTTCCATAAAATTGCAAATTTTGTTTCTATTTTTTATTCCATTCATGACACACTCAAACACATGCACATGGAATGTTTACATGAATATCATGCCATGATACACATTTGCCATCATAATAATTAGCAACATCACATTTTGGTTGGCCAAACAATGTAGACCATGTGGTGTAATACATGATTTGGTGAAAAAATGTATCATGGAACATTAAAAGACTTTACAAACTTACCATCACAATCATAAATTACACCATCTTCAACACAATCGTGGCATTTATGTTCACATAATTGGTTTGAGTTGGGGAAAAAAAGGACAAGAGGTCTTTGGACAAATGATGCATTGAAAGATGTGATGGACGTAGTGAAAAATGACATGATGCCAATTAATCAAAAAACATATTCATGGAATATACATTTTTTTTCACTTTGAAATCACTTTAATGGAAGAATAACATCAAGGAAAATAGAAACATCAATTACACTTTCTAAATATGAAAAGGCAATGTTTGTGAAATGGGTGGCATCTATGCAAGATTATGGACATGGTGTAATGAAATTTTAATTCTATTCAAAGCTATGAAAATAATGTAAAAAGGGTCATAATTTTTGTTCGTGGCATTTTTTTATTAAGGTTAGTAAATCTATGGTTCAAGAAATGTCACTTTGAACTTTTTTTTCAAATCACACATTAAAGCTTTGACATGAGTAGAACCAAAGCCCTCAACCATAAAAATTGTGCATAATTTTATAACCACTTAGAATCAATATATGAAAGACATTGTTACAATCCATGACAAATTTAAAATTGCAAAAAGGGTGGTGCGCAAGTTGGACAATCAACTTGTGGAGTTAAAGTCCTTGTTAAAAAAATTCTCACTACATGTACGTTATCATTCCTAAGGCTAGAAATTGGATGATTGCATCGTTTTATATAAACAAAATTATTCAAACCATTCTCAATTTTTACCTATGTGGAACACAAAGTAGAAAAGGATATTGGATTCAAACTTATGTGAAACATGAGCCACCATGGCAAGCTCTAACAAAATTTGCATCACAAAAACATTTTTTTGAGCTTGGATTAATGATTTTGCTCAAAATGTGGGAAAAATGTCTCCCACACATTGTTAAATGGTCATGGCTCCCATGTGGCCTTAAGGTTGTTTTCCATGTTAAATACATAGGTTTGGACCTTGCTACATTGTTAACACATATAAATAATGTCATACATCTCTTGGATGAACAAGTTGTTTTAGACCATTTAAATTTATGTTCATGATTTGTAAAAGGAAGTGGATTGTTATTAACAAAACCCACCAACTAGAGAAAGAAAAATTAGCGAATTGAATATCACTAGCTCTCAAAAAAACATTAACACCATGAATGTAAAACAAGGTTTCAAAATTGGAATTTAACCATTAAACCCTTGTGCTTTGGAAGGGATTTTCAAGTTATGGGTTTGAAAAAACTTATAGCAACAAGGATGACATTGAAAAAAGGAACAACATTGATGAAGATGAACCTTCTAAAGACATCAACATAAAAAAATTGGAAGAAGATGTCATATTAAAAATACAAAAACATCTACCATTACTTTGGTGAGGAGGTGGATGATGATGGTGATGATGATGACATGTAATTGCCCATGATAGAAGATGACAACATCAATAATAAGAGGCGACATAAGTCATAATTATTTCTACACAACCTAAAGTCAAACATCATATAGAGGAAAGAAAAAACACACACACATTTTCCAACCACCTAACATTTTAAAGTTTTCAACTTTACCTAGGATTGAAATTGGAAGGTAAATGAAATTGTTATTCTTTTTAAAACAATAGATTCTAGAAACAAATGGATTTTTTGTGATAATCAACATGTTTCTTATCATTGAAATTTAAAGAATTGCACTTATCTTTAGAAGTTTGATTTTGGTTTATTTTTGTAGTTCCTTAACAGTCTTTTCCCAACCTTGCATAGAAGGGATCATGTGCACTTGTGAATGGATGAGCTCTTTTAAAACTATTTATTTTACATTTTTGTAGGAAATGAATGCCAACACCTCCATATATGTATGATTCCAATTGTCATGTCTTTGATGAAGAATTAAATATTTTTTGCCTCTACCTTTGTGATATGTTTTATTGCAACCTTGACCTCTTCTCAATCACTTGTTATTTTGTTTGTTTGTAAACTTTTTTTTACATGTGAATATGCTTTTGCCTACACTTTGGTTTATAAATTTGTTCTTACCTATGAATGTTTTTCAATGCAATTCTATCTATGTTACAAATTGGCTTTTGTTATGAACTACCACTATAGATAAACACCCTCACAACAAAGATTTGCAATTGCAATTTTTTGTGATGGAATGATAATAAAGCTTTAGAGTTTTTTTGTAACAAAGTGATGGACCTACCATGATTGTTATATTAATAGCCTAGTTTTTGAATCGCTAGTTTAATTACTACTTTAAGTAGGTCATGAAAAAATGATTTTTCTTTTTAAAATCTATTTTTATCATTACACTTAAGTTTTACCATTGAATTGTCACATGTTAATAAACATTTTGTGAGCTTACTATGTAAATGATACATGTGAATTATATATTAATGAGCATAAACATCAATGTTTGGAACTTCTTTGATAAATATTTATTTATTTTATATAAAAAATTTTGTAGTTTCAATTATAGTTTTCCGTAAATTCAACAATTGAAAAATAAGTATGTGAAATACATCTTGTGTTTGTGCTATGCATTTATAATAATAACCCAACGGATTTCAATTTTCAACCAAAATTAACAAATATATAATTTTTTTTTGAATAAACCCTTTTACAAATTATTTTGTGTTGAACATTAATTATATCACAATATTCTACAATATTTCATTAGTAATGACTTAACAAGTGTGACATTTGTTGTTGTGAACCGATCTTGAAAAAAATTGTCTAATCATGGAAATAATTTAATATTATGATGTTGGATTTTGAGATCTTTTACATATAAATGTTGGTTAAATATATTAAAAATTTATTTTTTGCAACTTGTCTTATGCAATTACACATGTTGTATGTAATTAAAAAATATTATATGCAACTATTTTTTTAGTTGTGTGCGACATGTGTAGTTGCATAAGGCGAGTTGCAAAAGATATTTTTTTTATTGGTATATAAATTATCATCGATCATTTTTTGCATTCAACATTTATTATTGAATATTGCATGATTGTTGAAAGTCATGGATATTGAGTTGAGGGTGTGGCCAAAAGAAAGAGAAGAAAAAATAATTTGGAGTTTTATTATTAATTTATTAAAAAAATAGTAATGAATAAATAATAAGAAACAACAAGGGGTTTGACTTTGATTTAGGACAAAGGTCGTGTGCGACGCAGGCTTCTTTGGGGGGCGCGGTGGGTGTCGTGTGCGACACGAAGCTCTTGTTGCACATTCGCCTGCGTTCCTTCGTCTTTCTCGTCGTCGTAGTCGTGCTCTTCTCGTATCGTCTTCCCTCTATCGACGCGACAAACGCACGCTGCCTGATCACATTCCACTTCGTGCACTTGAATCCTGCGAACCCATTTGCAGCCTTTTGTGCTTTGAGATCGATCTGCATTTTGAATGGTAACCACAGTTTGAGGAAAAGAGGCAGGAGAGGAACAGGAACAGGAACAGGAACAGGAAGCTCGGTTTCTATTTTGAGAAAAGAGTTGGACGGGAAGAAAGCGCAAAAAGTTTTGGAAACAAAAGCTTTGTAGCGAGCGAGAGAGAGAGACACACACACACACAACGACGAGGACGACGAGAGATGGCGAGATGTGTTTTTTAGGCTAGGGAGAGCGTTGGGTTGAGGGGGTGATGGTTGTTGGGTTTTGTGGAGTGGGGGGGAATTGCGGAATGGGGTTGTTCAGCGAAGTCGAAGAGTTGGCTGCCAGGGCGCAATTCATGCGGGAGAGTCTAGGAAAGAGCCAGAGCATCACGGACTCCATGATCACCATTCTGGGGTCTTTCGATCACCGTCTGTCCACTCTTGAGACTGCAATGCGACCCACTCAAGTAAGAAAAGAAAAGAAAAGAAATCTCCTCCGTTCCCTCCCACCACTCTCCCACATTCTTTCATTCTTCGATTTTTGCTCGGCTTTTTTTGGGGGGTGCAATGCAGAGAAGACTGAGGAAGGATGATGGGTTTGTCTCCCAATGCAGCTTTCACATAGCTTTCACATAGTCTTCAAAGGGAGAAGGATCTAATTGTCATTGTGAAGACGTGAACGAGAATCCTCTTTTCAGGGCAATGTGGGTTGTTTGTCTGTTTGTGCATGTGATTGTGAAGATCCAAACCGAAGGAGAATGCTTCTCATGGCAATGCTGGTTGTTTGTCTGCTTGTGCATGTCATTGTGAAGGTCCACACTGAAGGAGAATCCTCTTCTCAGGGCAATGAATGATGGGTTGTTTGTTTGTGCATATGATTGTGCATGCTCAGTGCATCCTCTTCTCAGGGCATGAATGATAGGTTGTTTGTTTTTCGTGCAATGTGATTGTGCAGGTGCGAACACATGCATACAGAAAAGCACACGAGAATATTGACAGTACCTTGAAGGCTGCAGAATCAGTGTTGACTCAATTTGATGTATCCCGCCAGGTGATGATCTCTTGGAGTTTTCCTCTGTCCAGCTTTCTCTTCTTCAAAGGGAGGAGAAGACCTTGCAGAGCAGTACATGAAACATGGGGGGTTTTTTTTTCCCCCTGGAAGAAATTGAGGAGCTAGTGAAAGAAAGACATCTTGACAGTTGTGAAACTCTTCTTCTGATTGATTTTGTAACAACATTTGTGCTTTGAAAAAAAATGCAGGTGGAGAACAAGGTTTTGAAAGGCCCAGAAAATGATTTAGGTGGGTTTTTGGTAGCAGTTGACCAGCTTCAGAACAATGTGGAGTTTTTCACTCTCAACAGTAGCCTCAAAGCCAGTGATGGTGCACTCAACCATGCCAAGGGCTTACTCACAAAAGGAATGACACGACTCACAGAGGAGTTCAAAGCGCTTCTTGTTCAACACAGGTTCACACAAAACCCTTTCAATACATGATTGTGTGATGCCCAATCCTTTCATGATGGGTCATTTCATCACTTGGTAGTTCTAGCATTTGTGTGCAGGTATAACTTAAGTATCAGTTTTCTGCACCTCAGGGGTGAACAGATTTTTTTTTTTTTTACTGCAGCAAGCCGGTTGAGCCAGCACATCTGACAGACGTGCTGCCAAATCCCACAAAGCAAGCTGCAAGCTCTCCACATGGTGGAGGGTCTGCAGATGGAAAGATTGATAGTCCTCAAGTTGTGCCCCTGGTTCTTCCAGTACTCCTTGTGCCTAGGATTGTACCCCAACTTCGAGAAATGGCGCAAAGGCTTGTTGCTGCTGGCTACCATCAACACTGTCTCAAAATATACAGGTAACATTTGCAGACCTTTCCTGTCTTTGCAGGAACTATGTGATCAAGCCACACTTCATGTATGATCAGAATCTCATTCAAAATTCAAAACATACAGCAGCAACATTGTGATTCCTAGATCTTTGGAGCGTGATGATTTTGGATGGAATGGGTTGCATGTATACAGTTCTAACTGCTCACTTCATCATTAGTGGGATCGATGGACCAATAAAGAGAAACCAGGTCAACCCAACTCCCTCTTGTTGAGAAGGAAGCCTGGATTCGGTACAACTTGACACTTGATATTGTGATGAAAGTCCTGGCTGGTTTCCCTTTCTCATTAGGGACTCTTGGGTGCAGAGATGTGCGGGCCTCAACATTAGAACAAAGTCTACGGAAGCTGGGAGTTGAGAAGTTGAGCAAGGATGATGTTCAGAAAATGCAATGGGAGACACTTGAGGGAAAGATTGGCAACTGGATTCAGTACATGCGTATTTCTGTAAGCTTCATCTCACTTGGTTGTTTTATCGATTCCTGTAGATTCAGTGAGATTCTCCAAGGAATCTGGATGCCTGGCATGGTATGTTTGATTCCAAATTGGAAATGCAGTAATAGATTACCTCACAGATGACCCATCATCTTTGCTGGTTTGCTATATCTGCAGGTGAAACTCTTGTTTGCTGCGGAAAGGAAGCTTTGTGACCAGATATGGTATCACCTGGACCCACATCGTGAGAAATGCTTCGCTGATGTGACAGACTCAAGTGTGCACATGCTTCTTAGCTTTGGGGAAGCAATTGCTAAAAGCAAAAAGTCACCAGAGAAGCTGTTTGTGCTACTTGACATGTACGAAACCATGTGTAATTTACTTCCTGAGGTGACTGCCTCCCTTCTCCTGATATGAAGATTGGTTCCTGAAGCAAAGCTTTAGGTGTGTATTATTACTAGATTGTCTCAGATGTGTTTTGGGACTACATGAATGCATCATGATGTTGTCCAGGTTCACTCATGAAGCACAATTTGTGAATAGTGCAGATAGAAGTTGTGTTTTCAGGCGAGTCAGCACTAGGCATGAGAGAGGCAGCAATTGGCTTGATAAGGCGATTGGCACAGACAGCCAAAGATACATTTGGAGATTTTGAAGATGCTGTTGGAAAAGATGCCACAAAAACACCTGTCCTTGATGGCACTGTGCATCCACTTACTAGTTACGTCATCAACTATGTGAAATTCCTGTTTGAGTAAGTACCTCCCTTTCCTACCTTAACAAGGCTTTTGTGCATATTTTCTGATTCAAGTGCTTCCATCCTGAGTTTCACCTTTTGATGCCACCAGACAAACCATTCCATTTCTGTTGCATACACTAATTCCCTCAGGAAATGGGTACTTTGACAATTGTGTATTTTCATCATAGTTGTGAATTTCGGTTCTTCACTTTTCTCTGGCATGCATGGATTGGATCTTCTGAGCAAGAGCAGATCTTTACAGCACTCATACAACTCTTTGAGAAAAGCATAAGTTGGTGCAGTGTTTCCACCCAAAACTGCCACAAGTTGGTGTGGCGTTTCCAAAAATGCCATGGTTATCTATGATTTTGGTGGCTCTGACAAATGTGGGAGGGTGGAATGCAGCTATCAGAGTACATTGAACCAGCTGCTTGGGGACAGACAACCAGAAGGCAAACCAAATTCTCAGTTAGCAGCTGTGACCATGCGCATCATGGCTGTGCTTCAAACCAACTTAGACAGCAAAGCCAAATTCTACAGAGATCCAGCGCTCACACATATCTTCCTGATGAATAATATTCACTATATGGTCAGATCTGTCCGGAGGTATGTCCCTGAATTTCCTGTTATCTGCAGGTGTTGAATTATGGCAAACTTAGGATGAAACCCAATGATTTCAATTGATTCTTAGCTGGCTGGGTTTCTCCTTGCATCTGTCTTGGGTTGCCACTGATGAAGTTAACAATTTGACTTCAGAACTTGTGAAAGGAGAAGCAGAAATCTTTTCTCCTATCTGTCTTTGGCTCTTGAATATTGCAGTGACAGTTGCATGTTAACCAGATCAGTTAGATCATGATAAATGTCTTGGTTTTTCTTGGTGTGGCAGATCTGAGGCCAAAGATTTATTTGGTGATGACTGGGTGCAGCGGCAGCGCCGAATTGTACAGCAGCATGCAAACACATACCAGCGTGCTGCCTGGGGAAAGGTTGATACCTGGTCTCCTAATTTTGGACAATTACATGTGTAGGTTATGCTAATCTTCTTTAAAATCTGTTGCAGTAGTAGAACATGTTTGTTCATGAGTGACATTTCTTGTGTACTGTTTGTTGATCAACAGGCTTTGGGATATCTGAGTGGGTCTGCTGCATCCAGTGGAGGATTGGGCAGTAGTTCAGATGGCAGTGGCATCTCCAAATCTGCAATCAAAGAAAGGTAAATTGAAAAAGATTTGTGTGAATTTGGGTGAGAGCAGATTCGGGTGTGGCTACTCTCATCTGAGGAAAGTGCTTCTGTGACTCTAGTTGTCTCCACTCTTGTTCAGTGCAGATCAGCTCCCTTCATGTGAATAGCATGTGTTTTAACAGGAGGCAATCTCTTGCTTACATTGTAGTTTAACAGTTGTTTAGATTGCATCAGCTCTGTCCCTCAGTTTGCAGTGTGCAAGCTGTTGACTTTTTTTGGTTTTGTTCGGCAGATTCAAAAACTTCAATCTCCTTTTTGATGAACTTTATCAGCGGCAAACGCAGTGGACAATCCCAGACAATGAGCTTCGAGAAGCAGTCCGACTTGCAGTTGCAGAAGTATTATTGCCTGCTTATCGCTCATTCATCAAACGCTACAGGTATCTATCTCTTTTTTTTTTCCTGAATGCATTCCTGGGTTTGAGCAACTTATTTTTCCCACATGGAAGTACCTTTTATGCACCATAATAACTACACTGTGGCACTTAAAAGTAATGCAGTCCTTCCCTCTCTCAGATCCAAAGTGTAACTGTTCAGTGTTTGATAGCTTTACATACTCCTTAGATATCAGGTACCCATTTCCTTCCCTCTCATCCTTGTAGCTGTCATCTGTAAAATCCCATGCAGGGTGTGCTTACACTTGATGGCAGATCCAGAGTCAATCTATCATTACTGCCTATGTTTTTTTGATTGCCCCTGCTGATCTTGGGTGCTGTCCTGCAGTGCTATTCTCGAAAGTAGCAAGAGCAACAGTAAATATGTGAGATACAGCCCAGAAGACTTGGACAGAATGCTCAGTGAGTTCTTTGAGGGCAAGGCCCGTGTGGACCAGAGGAGGTGATCCACCTGCCAAGGTATAGATACACCATCCAAATTGTTGCGGCCTTGCACAAATTGCCTCTCCCCTGATTTTGACAATCTGTTATGATTTCTGCATTTCTACAAGGCTTAAACACCCAATCCAGTATTCACACAGCCCACTGTAAATTTCAATCAATTTTCAGTCAATTACATGAATACAGTTTATCACAAAGTGCCATTCCATTCATTGGGTCACAGATTGTTACATGGGACCAAGGACTGCTGCTTTTTCAATTGAATTTTTTTTTGGTAGATCTAGAGCACAGTGGCTAGATGTTGGCATTGACACTGTCTTTGTTCTCATGTTTACAAGCAGGTTGCATGCAAGCAATGCTGTGTATCATTATGAGGGGACTGATTTGGGTACAGATTCATGACAAGAACATGGTTTCAATTCATTTTCAGTATCTGAAGATTGGAGAACATTCCAAATTGCATCCTATTTGATAAATCAAAAGTGTCGGGTGGATGGCAATTGGTGTTGCTGGGAGGTGAGTTTTAAGGTGTTGGACTGATGGTCAAGGGCTCGGGTAGATGGTGATTGCTGTTGCCAAGAGAAGAGTCTAGTGTTGGGGCATTTTGTACATTGCAAGAGCATAGATGACAAGCTGTGTTTGGAAAAAGCTTAGGTTTTAGATCAGGTTGCATTTAAACCTGAACTTGCTACCTCCAGATATGAATACACCTTACAATTGAGAGTCCAATCCAATGCAATATTCAAGCTTGATGCTGAAGAATATTGAGGGATGCAAAGAAGAGAGGCAACATTGAGCTTCAACTGACCACTAAAATGCAACAAATCTTTTGTCCAACCTGCTCTCTGCCACTTTTTCTAAAGTCGTTGCTCGTCAATGTGTCCTGCTATAGAGTCCACAAGGGCGATGATGATGGAGCAGTCAGTTACTTTGTGATGAAACAAGAAGTTAAAAGGCAGTAAAAAAACGAGAGGGAAGAAAAGATGAGAAAAGGTCCTATCATGATCTGTCTCTACCGATTCATATGCAAAGAGCCACACCAAAGATAAGAACTGAGAAAGGGAAGGTGTACAAAAAATGAAGCCATTAAATTAAATCAAATACATGGAGTTGGATTTTTTATCAATGGAATATTATCTGAGAACTCAAGGTCATGGTTGAAGGGAAAACTCATCCATTGACTCGCATGTACAATTCTTGTGTGTGCTGCTGATATAGCTCCATGCATTGCCCATATATGTACTCAAAAAAATTCTGTCAACCCCAAGAAAAAGGACTGAAGCTCTTAGCTCAAGTCAGCAGATCATCATCTCTCATGATCATGAAGAAGCACAATATGAAAGATGCAACCCATAGAAAGTTATTCCCATAGAGCAATAAACTAATTGCATTCTATTTTGCAGATGGATCAGGAAAATACTCATTGCACATTTTATACATAAAAGACTCATTATGAATATACTAGGACTAGATCAAGCTGGAATTGCAGGCAAAATTACCTTGATCCTTACTGGTAGTCCTTGCCAGAAGTCTAAATGAGGGATTGCCTGACAACACAAACAACCACACTCCTTGTTACATCACATGTTTCATCATAGAATCACCACAAAACATGCAGCAGATCTCAAACACACAAAATGGAGAGCTCTATCACTTTGTGTTTGTAGTTGGCAAAAGAAGTTGCCTCAGTAGTTGTTGCAAGTTTTGTTGCAAAGGACACATGTAACAGAGCAGCCTTCCAGCAAAAAGAATCAACTGTATTGACAAAACAGAGACTCAGGTAAAACAGCAGGTGGGAAGTACCTCAAAGCCACTGACTCGTAGTACAGTGATATGGTAGGCGATTCCTATGGCCATATACAGAAAGAATCCACATATGAACCTGCACCCATCAAGCTCACAGAGATGTATTTTTCACAACAAAAGTCACATCAAGTCTAGCAAACTCCACAAGTATCAGTGTTCAAGACTTGAGAGGTTCAAATGGCTCTGGATTCACACACCAATTTGCCAATATGCCCTGCCAAAGGTATGCAAATCTGCAGCCAGAAGTTATTTTCTCTCTTTATCATTGCATGCTAAAAGGACACACAGGCTATTTGTACTACCTATTCTGCAGACATTGACCCCAGTGAATAGTGATAAGAGATGTTACATGATGAATATTGTGCCAAACCAGCCCCAACTACCCCTGCCAATTGTAGTCACTATGGGGCAGCCCACCGGATGTGTCATTGATGTTTCCTGCAGATGTTTTCATGTGTCAAAAAGTTGCCAGAAAAAAGAAATTCAACACATCAAAATGGGTGTCTCTATTGGTTGACATCAATCTCAGGATGGCATCAAGACAAGAGAACTGCACTTCATACTATCAGAGCGAAAGGACAAGGGAAGATTTAGAAGGCATACAAAATCACACCAAGACACATTTTGCACATTTCTTGGCACCTGCACAACCACAACTCCCCAAATTCCGTATTTTGTTACAAAAAATCCAACACATCTATCAACGTCATCAACTATGAGCAATGGCGCAAGATCTTAGAACATTACATTTCATACCAAATGTTTTTTGTATACCTCTATTCCATTCCGGTTACAGTAGACTGAAACCACAAGTGAACAGTTTCCATTGGGTCCATTGCATGTGGACATTTTCACCCGTACACCTTGCTCTGGCTTCTGTGGCTCTACAAACAGAAAGACCCACCGGTCACCCTTCTGTATCCATGATCTGTCTACAGAGACCAACTTATAATACTTTCTTTTGTTGATAATTCTATCAATTACAATAGAAACTTTCAATTAAAAACCTGTTGTAGAAACACTGGTGATTGCAAATGTAAAGGAAAACATCAACATGTAAAGTCATGCTGTATATGGGTCAAGGGCATGCATCAGATAGTCATACCTATCAATGAAAAAGATGTAGTCTTGGGATATCCAAGTGTGGTACATACTGAATATCCTGCCAAAAAACAGAGTGACATATCCAACTATATCTCATGAATGTAGCTCACTTCTAGCAAATCCTCTTTGTACTGGTTAGGTTTCTCAATTGAAACTCTACTATGCATGTGAATTTGAAACACTCAGATGTGCATACATATATATGTACCTGGATATGACACAGATTGCAATGCACTGCAGGTCTCACCACAATGATTCAGTCCACCACATGTCTATCCCCATCCAAACACAATTTCAATTGCACAAAATTCCAATACTTTAGTCGAGAATATCAGAAATTGGTGTAACTGGCTCAGAAATTGTTGTAAATGGGTTCAAACAAATTGAATTTAGATTCATGATTTTATGAGTCCAATTTGGTTGTGGGTTGCATGTTTTGTACCTCACATCCGAGACAGATGGGTGGATCATGATTGAACTTCATGTGCTCACACAGCTGCTTGCAGAAACTCAAACCGTAAAATTAGTCCACAAAATTGTAGCAAGATGACTGATCAGGATCCCTACCTTTAGTAGACATAGCAATCCACCCACACCTGATTGATAAAGGCAACATCAATAAGGCAACACTTGGTATAATGAAACTTTCATTATGAAACCAAGGCTTCAACATAGCATTCAAATGATGCTCAGAAACAAACAGATAATACTTTCAACTAAAGTTTTAGGGTTTAGGGTTTAGGGAAGTGCAGCAGCTCAAGAATAGTGCCAAGAAAGACAATCATCTGGTCCATCAACTGATCAACAAGGTGGCAGTAACTCTATGTGTTTTTAAAACAAGGGCATTTCTTGCAGTGCATAGAAAAAACGGGGATACAAACAGCAGCTGTTACTGAATTAGGGTTTTCTCCTGAAATGCACACCTGAAACCAGTACGTAGCCGCTGCTTGTTTCTCACATGCTTCTATGCTCACCTTATAAAACCTGTGTGACAGACAATCCATGGAAGAAGCTCACAACAATCTGAGATCCTCTACTGATTAGGGTTCCAACGCTCTGGAATCAATCACATTGCTGTCAGTAAACTATAGTTGGCTGTTTGTTTCTCACATGCTTAGACTATGCTCACCCCTGTGTGACATCCATGAATCAGCTCAACAATCTGAGAATCTTCACTGATTTAGATTTCAAAGCTCTGGAATCACATTGCTGTCTCCAAATCAAATGCCAGGATTTCTTCTTTCTTCTTCTTCATCATCATCAGCAGAAACCAGAGCTTGGATTCACAGTTGAGGTTCTGGCATTTTCCATACCCATCTTCACTTCGAATTCCATGAGGAAATCCTTGAATCTGAGCAGCAAGATCAAATCTGTACATCTTCTTGTCCACTGTTGTCTGAAATATACAAGAAGCTAAAGCAGAAGAATCATCCTCTGCATTGGGTGGACAAGAATCAGATTCTATTGCTCTCACTAACCACACAAAGCTCCACAAAATTGCAACAACGACAACTGCTGATGCGATTGAACCACCCATCCCAACAACAACTCTCTGATTTCCACCCCCCAACACACAAAACCGATTCCCAGAAACTCCCACTAGCACGTGCTCAAGAATCTTTCCCCCCTTGAAGATGTAACGTCGTCATTCTCAAATTGACAAAACCCAATCCCCTCGTCCGCTTGAGCTCAAAATCCCTTCACTCCTGCAAACCCAAAATTCTTCAAGCTCCAAATACTCGATTCCTACAATCCACCCACCAGTCCTGTATTCTTCTTCTTCAGCTCCAGATCCCCAAGTCTTCCTGCAATCCAAGAATCTTCTTCAGCAGCTCTGCTACCACATGGATCCACAGAAAACAAACCCAAACCCACTGCATCAAAGTCTCATCAGGACGCAGATCTGAGCTTCATTTGTACAGCCATGTATTTTTTTTGGGTTGGAAATCCTTGCCACGCAAATCGAGGTTTTGGGGACTGATCATAAACTCTCTTTCTTCCTTTTCTTTCTTTAGCGACTGGTGATTTCTATTTTCAGGGGTTCGATTATCAAATGATTTCTGTCTCGGATTCCAAACATGATTGTCAAATTCTTCCTAAAGTAGACCTACCCTGAAGATCATCATGCCATGTTTTCACTCTTTTTTTCTTCATGCTAAATGTGACCTGGCATCAGTCTCCAGAGCTGTTTTGTAAGGAAAACTGCAATCAATCTCCAGAGCTTCTTCTGTTGCTTTCTACAAGTGCAGTACTTTGAAATGAAAGATTTTCAAGAGTATTTCCTCAGACCCTTGAAGAAGCAGCTGCACAAGAATGTCCCAAGAAAAACAATTGAAGCAGCAGCTGCACAAGAATGTCCCAAGAAAAACAATTGAAGCAGCAGCTGCACAAGAATGTCCCAAGAAAAACAATTGAAGCAGCAGCTGCACAAGAATGTTCCAAGAGAAACAATTGAAGCAGCACTGCACAAGAATGTCCCAAGAGAAACAATTGAAGCAGCAGCTGCACAAGAATATCTACAAAAACAATCGAAGCAACAACTGCACAAGAATGTCCAAGAATACAGTTGAAGCAGCAACTGTACAAGAATTTCCAAGGAAACACTTGAAGCAGCACTGCACAAGAATGTCCAAGGAGACAATTGAAGCAGCAGCTGCATAAGAATGCCCAAGAAAACAATCGAAGCTGCTGCTGCACCACAAGGGTAACCAAGAAAACAAGTGTCCAACCATCTCACTGACGAGGAGGACCTCAACAGCCAGCCCTACTTGTAAACACAGTTCCTCCTGCAACCACTGTGAACTGCTGAAAAATTGAACATAACAATCTGATTTTTTTATGGGAGGAAAAAATCAAGCCACTTTTTCTTCCAACAAAATGGTAATTAAAAAAGTTGCACAGCAGTGGCTGCAAAATGTTTCTCAACAATGTTAAGAACTGGTCTCTTAAAAGTTTGGTCACCTGAGTCTGTTGTGTACCAACCAATCTTAGTGGTGGGATCAGATAACCACCAACTAACTGTGCAGCTGAGTGAGTGGCACGAACAACTCCCTTCTCTGGTTTGTCACTGAAATCCTGGATAAGAACTTTGTTATGCTCAATCAAAATCAGTTCCTACCTGAATGCAGCAATGCCTATACAGAGAGATATGGACTGCAACCATTTTCTTAGTCAGTCACACTCATGAATGGATCCTCAATCTGATCCATAACCTGCTTTAGGAGCTCATCTGAATCGTGTTGGCCAACATTGAGCATTTTGCGAAGATCAGTGAGGAGGAGATTCTGTGGGAATGTGAGGGTATCACTCTGTGCATGAAATGCTGCTAGGACTCCTTGATAGGCCTTTCGCTGCAACCGACGAAGCTTCTGAGAACATAGAGGAGGAGGAGGATGAGCAGCCTTGACTTCACCCCACATCCCAGGTGTCGATGGTGAGGGAATGGGAAAGCTTAGATCAGTGCTGCTTGCCATGCCAGTATGGTGATGGCAAGCTCTGTGACATGTACTGTTGACAGGAGATGGCCAGGAAGGTTGTTCCTGTAGTGATTGCATAGACCCAATGTGAAATGGCTGGAAACGCTCCACTGTCTTTTCCATTGCATTTAGGGACTTTTTTGGCCTTCTGCTGCAGCAAGCTTGTTGAGATTTTCTTGTTGCTGGGGCTCTCTTCACCACTCTATGTTCCTTCCTGGATCTCTTGGTGGTGCCCCAGCAATCACCTGACTCCCACCCAGACTTATACAACAATGAAGAACTTCCCTCAGTTTCACGAGATGGCGTGTTGCAATCTGGGATTGTTATTATCTCTGCAGTTTTGTTGCAGGCATTTTCCACATCTCCCTGTCACAGAAGACCAGGTTCAGGAAGCAATCAACAGACAAAAGTGCTCTATGATATGACCACTCGTCATAAGGACATAGAAATTTTGTTTAGAACCAGAACCAATACCAAAAAAGAAAAATAAAAGATGATAGATTCCCAACATAATTCAACCGGTCCAGTTGTGTATCTGTGAGTGGAGTAGGAAGACAGTGCTGATGTGGCAGAAGAGTCAACACTGTCAGACTGACAACAAAGGAAAAGGTTTCCTACACAAGCTTCGTTTCTTGTTGCTGAAGTGAGTGTTTTGTAAAAATTATCCAGCTCAAAACTATGCAGATGGTATTATGGGAGGAAGTTCATATCACTTTCCAGTAAAATAACTCAGCAGTTTGTTCCAGCAAGTGCAAGAACCACTTGGGAAGGGATCTCAACTGATCACCCTCAAAAGTGGCAGAAATGCTCCCTGAATTTGTCCAGAAGAAGAACTCTCAGCAGAAATGGTTGGCTCAAATGGTGTGGTGCAGTGATTTCAAATTCCTGCTGATGATTGCCAGTTTGCAACAAGTTGTCAAGGGAAAAAGAACTCTAACAATTGTTTTATTTTCCAATTTCTAGAGCTTGAATAGAAAGGAGGGAAGGTCACACCATGGAAGGAGTATGGACTTGCCACACAAACGCTCGCTGACCAACAGGTTTGATCCAATCCTGACGAGTGCGGACCTTGGATGCATCAATCTCCAATTCCTCCATACTCTCCTGGAAGTACACCACATACTTGTTCTTAGCTGTGAGGTAGCTTTGGATGAATCCCACCCACCAGCAATTGGAATGGTAGACCTCAACTGATTCCTTGTTCAACCAGCTGGTGATGTTCAAGGTTGGCGGAACTGGCCGCAGCTGTGAAATCTTGACTGTCTCTTGTAGAGGTTTTGATTCATCTTTCTCGTCAACAAACTCCTCATACTGCACTGTACATTCCCCTCCCTTCAGGACCTTGAGAATTCGCACCACAAACCAGGATCCCAGAAACCCTTCCTCTACTCCTTTCAGCTCCACTCTCATTCCCTCCCTCAGCCACATGACTGCCTCTGTCCGTCTCTCTATCTCTTCTGGGTCCTTCGGCTATGTCCTTACCCTAGCAAAGCCCTCTCTGTGTCCTTCAGCTATGTTCTTACCCTAGCAAAACACTGCACAGTTTCTCGCCACTTCTTCTCCTCAGTTGCGAACTTCTTTGCTGGATTTGTGAATTTTCCTTTGCCCTAACATCATCCCTCCCGTCCGTCCTTGAGCTTCCGACTTAGCGAAAATTGATCAATTTCCTTTTTCTCGCAAATGCATGTCCATGCAATATGGACGGCATGTTGAACACACGACCTCAAGTTGCCGAGAACTCGTGCAAGCAAGCTCCATTCAATCTACTACGTACTTCGTTGTCACTACCTCACTGACTGCAAGTCTCTTACTCCGTTCGACGCCGCATGACCGCCAAAGATACAAAGCAACGGCGGTGAACTTCCATGCTCCATCCCTCCAAAAAAGCAATTCTCAAAAACACTCTCAAAAAGCAAAGGCTCGACGACATCTCCTCTAACAGAAACCTGAAAAATCGGTACGAAGGAACAGCGAAGACTCAGCTCTCTTCCCTCTCAAAATCTCCACAAACACAAACACACACACACACACAATCAAAGCTTCAATTCGTCCAGCATTTCTCCTTCAGTTATGCATCGTGACTATTATTATCATTATCACTACCGACTGTTGCTCACACTGTCACAACTACTTCCCACACCGCAGCAAAAAGGAACATTATGATTGGATCCAATTTCTGTGCTTTCGTATCCAAACAACCCCAGTCCAGGAGAGCAGACTCCTCACACCACCACCAGAAATTCACAAGCAAAAAAGAAGAAGTAGAAGAAGAAGAAGAAGAAGAAGACAAACAACAACAAAACAGAACGAGACTTGGAGGAGAAGAAAAAAACAGCAACAACACTCAACGGAACTCGAAGTCGAAGAAGAGCACGCTGACGCCGACAGAAAGCACAGAGCCAAACTGGACGATGACGAAAGAACACGACGACGAAACAACGACGAAGAAGACCACGACGACGAAACGACGAAGAAGAAAACCACGACAGAATGAAACTTGCTTCTTTCGCCTAATTAAATGAGTAAATCAAGAATTACAATTAGTGTTTTTTTTTTCATTTTTATATCGAAATTTGGCGAAATTTAACCCAAAACATTTAGCCAAATCAAATTTAGACTAGGAATTTTTTTAAAAATTTGCAAACTTCTTTATCGAAAAATGGCGAAATTTCGCCCAAAAAAAAAAAAAAAAAAAAAAAATTAAAATAAAAAAAAAAAAAAAAAAAAAACCAATGATTACAATAAAATGAAAAATTAAATCAAATGATATTATTATTGCAACAAATTAGGAAGAAATTCAAGGGAAATAATAATGTTTGGCTGATCGTGATTCTCACTAGTGTAGCCTGTGCTGTGGACTCAAGTGTGAACTCGTTACCTAACTAATTAATGTTTCTTTTTCGAGACCATTTTTTAAAAAACTTAATTGAATATTCTATGATCAAATTTTATTTTTAAAATTCAATATCTTTTTCACCTCAAGTCTAAAATTTTCCAAATCACCTTCATTAAATTCCTACTCATCAAGGGCTTTTTTAAGGCAACCAAGAGTGTGCCCAAATTCCTTTATAAAAAAATTTAATTTTGATTTAAATAAAATTTCAATAATTTTTTTTTCAATATTGTGAACCAAATGACATTTTATTTATAACAATGTAAATTCATTGAGATTAGTGTGGCTCGTCTTTCTTCTTTTTTTTCTTTTTTTTTTTTTTTT
>Ga0209611_10004792_pt1 | contig 22996 bp, 15 predicted proteins | sample S1TSphgellanicum_3_FD_187693 | JGI IMG/M metagenome (GOLD analysis project Ga0209611, IMG submission 187693) | Host-associated microbial communities from peat moss isolated from Minnesota, USA - S1T2_Fc - Sphagnum magellanicum MG (SPAdes) (version 2) | ecosystem: Host-associated > Plants > Peat... | reverse complement strand
TTTTTTTTGTTAAATTTAATTTTTTAAATTTATTTTATGGTTATAGATTATTTACCATGGTATCAAAATGGAAGGTTCCAAAACATCCAAATTCCCTCAAAGAAGCCCCCAAATTAACTCCCAATCAAACCTTCAAATGGACACACCCTTAAATCACCCAAACCCCAAACCTTCAAAGTTAAACAAACCATCTTACATAGACATACCATTGATCCCAATTTGCCCAACTCCCTTCAAAAGTTCTGAGACACATATAATCCTACAAAAACTTTCAATCCCACAATTAGAAGCACCCAATATACATCAAATTCCCAAATACCTGAAGATAAACACATCTTAAAATTGAAGCAAGATGAAGGTTTCACAATCTTGAAGCATGGAAGAGTTTTTGCACAATATCCCTAACTCAAAAGTCATTTCATCATCCTCAACCTCATTTATGTATAAAGAAGGTCCTATGGTTGAATATTATGCAACAGAAAGTTATAAACTTTACACACCTCCACATTCCAACCAAAAAAATAAATAAAATTCACAATTGTCACACCTCCCCATGAAATGAACATGGGACATCTAAAAATTCTTTAGAGTGCACTTCATCCATAAATTCAACATCCAATTCCTCTATTAAATCGGCCATGTGGTACATGCCAGTGTGGCAAAATTTTGTTCTTTTGTTTAACACCATGTTAAAGTGCATTTACAAGTTTCATATCAACATTATAGTGATGAAATCCACCAAGCTCCCTTGTCACAATGTCTTTGTGTGTGTTTGCATTTATGTTGGTATGTTGGAACAAATATTCAAAGTCCACAAATGAGGAAAATTTGACATAGTCTTCAACCCTATGGGGCATCCACACCTTGTGAAACTCCAATAGTAATTGCTCATCATATTCAATAACTATGGTGGAAATAGCTTCATGACCTAGGTAAGTTATTGAACCAATCCTTTGGTGATAAAGTTATTCGTGGATAAATCCCAACATGTGGATATGATGAAATGGAAGGCATCCCCAAGGCACTAATGTTCTCAACTTTGGGTTAAAATACAAGCCCTCACAATCAACTTGCTAAAAGACAACATCCATGACTTCAACATGTTTGTAACAGTGATTAAGTATTAATCATGCAATCATGTCCTTATTCATGTAACATGACTTAACCATGCTTATAATTACATGACTAGGTCATGTCATGAAGCTCACAATTACATGACTAAAGCACGTCATTTGATTTCAAAACCATATTTGACCAAGTAGCAAAACTTTTTAGACACATTAAGGAGTTGAAAAAAAATTATATGAAAAAAAAGTTATTTCAAAAGCCATATGTTCATAATTATCATTAGGATAATAATAATAATAATATATAGTTTAAATATTTTCCCGAAAATATTCCTAAAAAATGTAATTAATTGTTCAAAATAACTTATGATCATCAACCAATTGAGAATGATTTTAAATAATGTGATTTTGAACATGAATCACAAAAATAAACTTAATCCGACATCATGCCATTGAACCTTTTTTTCTTGGATTCGATATTAAAGTACATTCAAATTTGGTTTGGCCTTGGTTAACTTAGGTTTAACTTATGTTTAACCTTCAAGTTTAGGCTAAGTTTAACATCAATTAATTAAATTTAATCATGATTAACTACACTAAACCTAAGTTTAACCTTTAGGTTGAATTATAAGTTTAAATTATAGGTTTAACCTTTATGTTTAGTTTAGGTTTAGTCAAATTAGGTTTATCCTAAGATTAACCTTTATGTTTTGCCTAAGTTTAGCCTTTAGGTTCAATTTAAATTTACCTTATAGGTTTAACTTAGGTTTGATTTAGATTTAACTTGTAGGTTTAACCTAGGTTTAACCTTTAGGTTTATTTTAGGTTAGTTAAGTTTAATCATGTTTAGCTAGCTTTAATCGTGCTTAGTTAAATTTAGCCTAAGTTTAACTTAAATTTAGTCTACATTTAGCTTTTGGGTTTAACCTATGTTCAGTTTTTGAATTAGATTTTGGAATTTAGATTCATAACATGTTTTGCATACATATAACACATCATAATAACATATAGGGGTGAAATAATTATAAATATATACACAAAAATTAAACATTGCAACCAAATATGGTGATCTTCAAATAAAAGGAATAAGAAGTAGATAATTTTATGGAAAATATAATATTTATTTTTAGGTGCATCTTTCTTAACTATTTTTGACATTAATTCATTGAATTATTTTCATGAAATAACCAACAAAAAAAAATGATGATAGAGGTATTTTTTGAATTTTTCAAAAAATCTGAGAAGCAAGGTTCTATACCTTGAAACCAATTTTTTTTTCCCACCCCTATTAAGTAAGTGGGTATATATCCAAGTTGATAATTGATGGGTATTTATATAAAATTATAATAACCACCAAAAACTAGTACATATCACTACATCAATGTTGCTTCCTTTCCTTTGAACCTTTAGTACAATTTAAACATTTTCTAACATATAATTGAACTTAATAACACCTAATACCTATTATAAGTCTTTATACATATTTTATATATTTTAAAATTTTTGTTAATGCATACCCCATCTTAAATTATATTTGAATTTGAGAATAAACATAATCCTATTATAAAAGTAGTTGAATTATTATTTCCTCGTGACAACCTATATGTGGGACTTCATTTTTTATTCATGTTGTTTTTTAATACAAACAAAAGTGGCACCCCTCAAGCAAACATCTTTGGAATAACATACACATCACCAACCTACCTTGAAAACAACATACAACTTTACACAGACCTACCTTCACCAACCCAACTTTAAGTGATTTAGGATGCAATTCACACATAATGACAAAACTAGCTCTTAAAATGACTCCATGGGATGGGTTTCAATGAGATCATGCAAATGCTTGCACACATTTATTTTTGTATTTTACAAATCAATGTGGCTCAAAGGATGGGGCCCAAAGTAGTGCAAGAATGGACAACTTTTCCCCAAAGAAAAATCTCTTTGAAAAAATCCATTTTTTTGGATTATTATTAAATATGTTTTTAATAGGTAGGTAATCATGTAATATGTTTAGGTAGGTCAAAAAAGACAGGTGGATAGGTAGTAGTTTAACCTACCTAATTGGATTTATGTAACCTACTTATGTAACCACCTTAGTTTAACGTATTTTCCCTAGCCCTTTAGGAATGCACATATTTGCAAATATTAAGAATTGAACCCTTCACCTTCACAATGATAAACCAAGTCCTTACCAATGGACTATAACATCAAAAGTTGTTCAATTTTGGTCAAGTTTTTTTATTTCACATGTTTATTTCATATCACTACAAAATTATGAAGTAAGTAGCAAGTGGTACGATGATAGGTAGGAGGTGGGTAGGTTATAGGAAATAGGAAATAAAAGGTAGGTAGGTAAGTAAATAGGTGGTTGGTTGGCTGGCTAAGTAGGTAGGTAAGTAGGTGGGTGGGTGGGTGCGTGCATGCGAAGGTAGTAGTAGGTGGGTAGGTAGGTAAGTGGGTCATAGGTAGGTAAAACATCAAAAAAGACAAAGTGCATGGGGAGGACACAACCTATGCACCTGAAACCACCTTGATCCCACCCAAAAGGGGCACACTTGCAATGGCACCACCCACAACAAAAACACATGTTAAATTCATATATAAAAAGGTCACTAGGCCCCATGGTCACCATTGAGATTTCAGACATTTCAAGGCTCCCAAAATACGTCAAGATCCCTTTGGTTTATTCGAATAATCTAGACATGACATTCGTCTTCCACAAAATAACATACTTGGGCCTCCTCAACCAATGTCACAAATGCCAACAAATTGGGCACATAATATGCACATGTCCTAACAACAAAATACTTGGAGACCACAAATACACAAAACCAACACGACCATAATTGACATTCGAAAGGAGAATTTGGGCAAATCAAGCCAACAACACCATTTGGTGCACACTAGAACCCCCTTCAGCACCAAAACAATACACAATCAAACAAAACACCTAGGCATTCATGGCCACCCAACAAAGTCCAAGAAATAAGCACAACTAGTCTTTAAAGAAAATGTCACAAAGGCAACCCACCTTGCTTGGGTGAATCCCAATCACTTAATAAAAGACCTGAAGACCTCAACCCCTTTCAATGCCTGACAAAAAAAGACCCAAACATCATTCCATTGAATCACACCAAACCCACATCCAACGACCTTGAAGTGAAATTGACACCATTGACCGAGGACATGCTTATGCTTGCTCTCAACGCACCTTTCACAGAGCCAACGCATGACCCGCCATTTGGCCAAACCCACGAGCAACCAAAAAATCACGCACCAACACATTTTGAACACCCCAACTCAACATAGCCACCAAAACGAAACATGCAAACCCACCCAAAGGTAAGTTACTATTCACCCAAAGGTCCCCACAATGCAAATACAACCTGTGAAATCCATGGAACAAATAACAAATTGAGTTGTATCACAAGGCAAATGAGAAGACAACAAATTTACGAGGAAATCCAAACGGACATTAGAAGTGTCAAAGCCTCCCCAACCTTTTTCTAAAGATTCAAATTCACTCGAGAGGACAACACTGACCTCCCACCTAAGGTGAAGTTAAGGGCACACATTTAACCAGTCTTCATCAATGACATGGATTTGCATTGGGTAATTTTCATGAATACCAAGAATGATCTCCCATGCTTGCTACTCAAGGCTTGCTTCAAGGGATATGTGAACTTCATTCGAGGACCATGACCACAACTCCCAATGTTAGATCCTTCAAAGACTCGACATAACTTTAGAAGCTAGATTTTTCAAAGATTCATCGAACCTCACAAATTGGGCAAACATCAGGTGGGCTCATGCATGGTATGAAAACCCAAATTCTAGTGGCCGAGAGTGCATAATCTTAACATTCATCTTAGCCTCCAATGCATAATTTCAAAGAAAAACCAATTAGTTCAATTGTCATTGCCTCAAACTTGCAAATTGGACACCTTAGATAACTTGGTCCCCTACATAACCCCTATGCATAATGTTTTCTTGAACCAGCTTGGCAAGAGTAAAAAAGGGACCCAATATGAAAACTAACAACGAATGTGGATGCTTCATCACAAACAATGTGCAAAAGGAGGTTAATTGAGAACTCCAACATAAACAACCAAAACAAACTAGAACCATCCCCCCCCACCCCCCACTAGCCATGAGATTGATTAGCAAACAAGCGTCATTCATAAGTTTTAGATGAATAAACACCAAATCAGATTAACATCCTTCAACATTTGAGGCCTTGATTGGAATAGGAGGAAGGTGAAACAAAAAAGGTTCAAACTCTAGCTAAAAGACCCCCCTAATTCACCACAAAGCTTATTTTTGTAAGAACACCACCTTAACACCACGAAATGTTGGAACTTAGTAGTTCACCTTGAATACAAAGGAGGAACCGCCCTATGGAACCCCAAAATTTGAATGGAAGCCACGCAATTCACAATAGTGGGCATTACCATCTTGGTCACCCCAAGCCTTACTTTGCAAATCTAGGACCAAGGCATGTTGATAGAAGGATGTGCCTAGTTCCTCGTACTATAACTTACCCAAAGCAAAACTTTAGGCATTTTTAATGTCTATGCCACACTCACGTCTTTAGAATGCACGCACATGTGGCTCGAGTTGGTTAAATGCATACCAACAACATACCACTAAATCCTAGCTGACAATTTCAATATGAGAAAACAAGCCATGGCAAAGGACTTTTAAACCAACAAGAGCATGCAACACAAATAAATATCTACATGGTAATAACTCACATCACCTTAAATGTGAAGGACATTTAACATTTGGATTCCTTCCACAATTTTTTTTTGAAAACATTCACTTTTGACAATGGGCACAAAGGCACCCAAGTGGCCCTCTCCTACATTGACCGTTTCTATATTTCATTCGGCCTTGACAAGTCACCCTCGCATGGGTGAAAGAAAGCCAACAACACTTAGTGTTTTTTTTTTCAATTTTGAAAAGGCTTTTGACCACATAGATTAGGGCTACTTCTTCAAAGCCCTTAGGAGATTTGGATTCAACCTTCTTTGGACGAAATGGGTGGTAACCTTCTATGAAGGAGTAAGCTTTTCCATCAAAATAAATAACTACCTTGGATCGCACTTTTCACTGTCAAGTTTGGTTTGCTAAGGCCCCTTTCGCCTTACCTTTTCGTCCTGGCAAGGGACGTATTTGGATATATGTTGGACCATTCGTGCTACAACATATGCAAATTCGCTCTACTAGAGGGCACTATGATTCGTGCTTAAACTTTTGGATTAGCAATATCACACTATTTTTTGAAAGATCCAACAACCACCTCAAGTGAGCCAAGTTGATGGTCCTCAAACCCTTATCCCTTACATTAGGTGCAAGGATAAATGAACACAAATCCACATCCATCTTGGCCTCCTTGCACCCAAGGCACACCACCTGGAGAGAAGAAAAAAACTTAAAGTGGATTCCCTCGAGTGAGGGAGTCCAATACCTGGGCATATTCATAGGCCACCACCTCCCATAATAAGCCAATTTTGACAAATTAATGAGAATGATCAAAGCCAAGTTGTTCAATTGGTCTATTAACATGTTATCCACGGACTATAGCTGGGCGCATCTTTGTGGCCAACTAAGTCCTTCTAGCAATGGCCTAATACACCACCACATGTTCGAGCCCCACCCTTGCGATGTGTGCTTAGTTTAAATCCATAATACGCAATTTCATATGGAACTTGAAGGAAGGTCGCACTCATATTAGATGTGGTGAAATCCATGTTCATTTGTTGTGTTGATGGATGACTTTGGGATGGACCTTTAAAAAACATACACAAATTTTTGAAGAGGTTTAGGTTCCATTTCCATTCGTCCATGAGTGCGCCTAGTAGGTGTGCGAACCACGGTTTATTCAGGTTTAGATGGAAAACTTCACAAAGTTCCATCCAAGTGTTATTTTTCATTTGAAAGGCATCCATTATCTTGGAGCCTATGCGGGCACTACATGTTTGTCACAAATATGTCCCCAAGTGTGAGGTGACTTTCTATCCCTTTACTTCCGATTCTATGAGGTGATTATACTTGAAAGTACGTATGCTACCGGTGAAGGAAAAATGCAAGTGTATTTCTAAATGTTAAATTGCGTTTGTAATTGAACCAAGTAAATTGCTTCCTATGCATCATTTATGATTTAGAATTGAGAGATCTATTTTCAAAGCTTAAACACATCAAATCCTAAAATTTTATGTCAAATTGTCATTCATTTAAACCAACCTTTAGGGGTTCAACACCATGTTCAACTTCGTTGCAAACCACTAGCCACTTGAAATATTATTCCTAATACATATGTTATTCAAATTTGGCTTGCCTTAACTCATTAAAAAGTTAGCTACAAGACGCACCTTGTTACCAAATCGTAAGCTCTATAGCTAAGCCAATAAGAAATTATGCCACCAAACCTAAGAGGGTTTTACAAAGGTAGTAAGTTCAACTTGGTTGTAGACCACCAATCATTTGAAATATTATTCCTAACACATATGTTATTCAAATTTGGTTTGCTTTAGTTCATTAAAAAACTCACTATAAGGCGCACCTTGCTATTAAATTTTAAGCTCTACAACTAAACTAGTAAGAAGTTATGTTACCAAACCGAGAGGGTTTATGAGATTTCTTTGAGATTTCAACCTCCCAACACTATCCCTACTCACTTCCATTCTTTCAAAACTATTACAAATGTCCATTCTACTCACCTTCTTACCATCCACCAAGATTAATCATTCTTTTATTTCTCAACAAGGTTGTGGGAATAAGTATTCTCAAGATTTGAATTGAAAATTATGTCCGGAAAAAGAGAACCTCAATGATCTAAATTCGTTTTTTTAAAAAAAAGAAAAGGAAGGAGGTGAAAGAAGATCTCAACTCGGTGGCCAATGGAAGGTTCCAATGTTTGGTGGCCCTTGGAAGGTTCCATTACTTGGTGGCCCTTGGAAGGTTCCATTGCTTGGTGGCCAATGGAAGGTGAAGGAGAAACACCTTTTCCCTTCTTCCCATTTCACCCCCCAACAAATTTTACTTAAACCTTCATTTTTTTCCCATTGATATTAAAGTTTTACTTTACTGTGGTTCTAAGTTGTTACTTACGCATTTCCTTCCTTTTTATTGATTTATAAATTACAACCCCACATCTTGATGTAATAAGTCCTCCACACATTCATTGTTGATTTGATTTTGATTGAAATTTTTTTTTCCTTTCCTTGAAATTATGGCGTTGCATATGGCCACATCTTACGAGCCTCAAACTACATAAGTGAATGAAGAATTGGCTCCAGAGACATTTCTAAATTTGACATTGACGCAACGTCCTCATGATGAAAATCCCAAACCTCAGAGGTGCGTGCTCATCTTGAAGTTGAACCCCTTCAAGCTTGGTACTATCACATCTTTCCAAACTTTCGCACCATGGTGATCTTGTTGCAAGTTGACCTCGCTTCTAATGATGAATTTGAAACCGTTTATGAAGGTTGTTACAAGATTGAAAACAACTTTATTTTCGCGCGGTCTTTAGTTTTCGACATTAGACATTACCGTTGGTTATGCGGTTCGATTTGTCGATTACCTCTTAATAATAAGGCAGATTATCTAGTTCGCACCATTCGATGCATTTTAGATTTCCTGCAGTTACAAACTGTCACTGAGGCATAGCCCAAGACTCAACATGTAATTGCAGCTCCTTGTTGAGCTTATCCTTATTCTAAATAAATGTTTCATTCACTATGACACTCACGTTACCATTACCATCCTATCACATTATTTATTTAATTGTTAAGTTGTCTCAAATTAATTTTATGTTCATAAGGTTTGAAGATTGTTCTATCTCTAATGGATATTTCATTAACACCCCTTCAACTACTTCATGAATCTCTAACATCCTTGCTACTCACTAAATATTAAAACAAGACCAATGTTTTGATGAACACCACAAATTTCGGTGTTTGCTTCTACCCTAACCCTTTAGAGATTTCTCACCCCTAATTACACAATTGAAGTTCTAAAACTATGATTACAACTTTTTGTTGAAAAAAAGAACTAACCTAACACCTTATTCACTAATATCGTATTTCGAAAAAGAAAACAACCCCTCTATGGAATCACGTGCATTCATCATTCCTTATGAAACTGCTAAAAGCCCTTAATAACCTTATCACACTCAATAACCTTGATGCAACTCTTAAAAATTGAAACTATTGCACATGGTTGTGTCAGTATGACTCACACCAAATAGTGGGTTAACATGTCATATATCTCCCCTCACCAAGGAATGTGTTGATGGCGATTAAGTTTTTGGAGCTTCGCACCTTTTGTGAAAATGAAGTGAATTTGTTGTTCGCTACATGTGTCATTCATCCTTCTTTTGATGTCACCCAGAATGTTTGTTTCTGGCAAGTCCATGAACTTTGAATCGTTGTGAGTGGAATTTTCTCAAAAAGCCTTTGCTAAAAATATTTGAAAATTAACTGCGATGTTATAATTGCACTTGTGTTTAGTGTGTTTGAGAAATGAAGTTGGGTGGGCCTATATGGCGCAAGGATGCTACTAATGTGCTAGAGGGTGTTGTTCATGCCTTTTCTTGTTTCTTTTCCTTGCAAAACTTTTTGATTTCTAGTAAATTGCCTAATAAGAAAATGAAGCCTAGAAAGAAAAGGAAAGGGGAAGGTAAAACGAAGTACCTAAGTCTTTGTTTCCTTTCCCATTAGAAGATTATAACTCTCCTTCCTCCTATTCATGCTCTAGCATGCTTTCCATTGGTGTGAGTAAGTTGATTTGTGTTTTTTCATCTTTTTTTTGACCATGTTGTTTGTTGTCTAAGCTTGAATTCTTTAACCCTAAATTGCTTTATCAACAATGGCGCATGCAATGGGAACTGAATTTTGTGGTCTCTAGGTTGCTTTCTTGAAATTGTAAATAAAGTTTTGTGTGTGCCACTCGATTCTTGCAATGCCAATTGTTTTAGTTGTTGATCATTCTCCACAAGTTTATTTCTAGCAATGTTAGTTGTGGCCAACCTATGAGCTTTGGTTCCGCTTTTTTTGTTGCGTCCAATGCATAGTGAATTATTATTGTTTCTATGGAACAATAAGCAAACAAAAACAAAACAATGAAAAAGAAATGACACCTTGAACTTCAATCTAGTTTTTTGAAAGTGTTGAGTGAACTTGGTGTCTATTATCATTAGTATTTTTTTTTTCAATCTATTGAAGCGGAAGTGGCTAAGAAAAACACACAATTAAATCAAGGAATGATTGAAGAAAAGTCTAAGTTACGTCACCTCCTTCTCACACATCTATTTGAGAGCACCATGAAAGGTGAAGAGAGGCCTCGATGAATAGGAAGGTGCGACGACCCTTGTGCAGATTTGGGCATGAATTTGAATGAAATGACTACTGATGGAAATCTTAGTGGTAACTTAACAAATATTCAAATGAGAACTTTGAAAATTGAAGTGGAATAAACCGTTGGTCCATATGAAAAATAATTTCAATACATTGCAACATTGAAACCTTTAATCTAGTTTGCATGAAATCTTCCATAACTATCATGTAAACCATGCTTCAACACCAAAATGGGTGAAAATTGTTTCTTGTATTAGTGGTAAACAATCAAACAAATTATGTGCATTTTAGTATGATGGCCCATTTATCATATTTGGTGATTGAATTAATCAATCAACTTTAAAAATTATGCAATCCTTAAGCAACCCTTTCATTTGTGTTTATAAGCCAAGAAGGGTTGGAACTCATACTCCAAATTGAACTCCAACCACAAAACTTAGGAAAAAACACAAACATCATCACCTCTTTAAGAATTGTTTCACCAAAATAAAAGAATTGGAAATACAAGATCAAAACAAGGAAAAAAACACAGTGTTGTAAAAATATTTTTAAAATGTTAAATATAAAGTTCTTGCAATAATGTTTGAAGTTAAACATGAAGAGAAATGAGGGTCATATTTTGAAATATGTATTCCAAGAAATCATTTTCATTCTCATTTGGAATCCTTTAAAGAGTTTGGGTAAAATTTGTTTCATTCATTAACTTTCACTTGATTCATGTGTTCATACATTCCATGTTTTTGGGATAATTTTCTTTTAGCTTAAAGAGTCTAACATTGTTTATTGTTATTAAATTAAATTGCATAGGTGTCATGCAGTATTAAATTGGCACCAAACATTATCCAAACTAACAAAATTACACACATAAAAACATGTACACAAATTAAATTGAGTTGGGAAGTTGGGAATGCAAAAATCCAAATTTGAAAACATAATGAAACAACTTGGTGTCAACCACGCCTCATATTCTTGTAATAGTTAAAAATTTGATACCGCAAAAGATGACACTCCACAAATATTCCTTGGAACAAACCATTGTTGACCTAGTATCAAGTTTTTAAAAACCAATTTGGTCATAATATATAAATGTTTACACAAATTCAATACCCATGGGAACTAGTATTAGGGGATAATTAGAAATCTTCTACTAGAAAATGATCTATATAGATGTAAAATGAATTGATGAAATAATGGTAAGAATATAGATATTATTAATGTTATACCACATTGGCAGACATAATGCATAATGGAGTTGAAAAAAATTGCATGAAGTTTTTGAATTATGTTGCATCATTTCATGTCATGTATATTATATAAAAGAAAGTATGTGACAAGCAACACCTAAGCAATTAATGTAAAGTGCGTGGCAATGAAATCAAATATACTCAAAAGTCATCACATACATAAGAAAGGAAGAGGGTCGCCAAAAAGGAATAAGGTTTAACAAGGTCCGTGCATGTTATTTTTTCTTCTAATGCATGTGATGGCTAGTCCTAGGTTAAGCAACTTGGCAAGCAATAGTGAAAAAAAAAGATGATGGTGATGGTTAATAGGGTTTAGGACTTTCAAAAACAACCCTAGGTAGGATTCACACAAGGGGAGCAAGGAGGATGGCTCCTTAATATTAGTATCTAGAGAAACTTACACAAATTTTGTTATCTTTTGTTTCTCCAAAAGTTATATAAGAGTCAACTTGTCAAGTATTGCCTAAAGACAAAAGGACCAAATTGGTTTGGTCTTCAATGTTAATATTCATACCAATTTTAAACTTATATATCAAACCAACATTAAAATAAACCCAAACCCACTAGACATGGAATAATTGAAATGTTGTTCATACTAATCTACGTTTGAACAATAAGTAACAGCCAAAACCAATATTTTCCAACAAATGCTTAATATAGGTTAGAAATTAGAATTGGTCAATTTGCATTGCATTTAAGTCCTTTTGTAGGTTAATCCATTTCATAGACATACTATTACTTTTGCTTCAAATTGTGTTCATGTTTTGAATACATATGATTTAAAACTATTTTCATTCGATCAATCACTTTGTTTGTACATAAATAGCTCATATGTTTAAAGGCTTACATGGATGAATGTATTAGAAAGATTGAATGGTTAATTGAGGTGTGACCTTCATGGTTACAAATTTCATAATATGTTGACCATAAAAATTAGACTCCATTTAAATTTATGTAAGAGATGTTTTTATGAAATTCAAAAATAATTTATTTGTTATATGCATAATATTGAAAAAAAGGTCTCCCATTTGGAAACTATCTCAAAGTTCATTTCCAATTTTAGTTTTAATTCTCTTTTTAAGTTCCTACAAGAATTTTTTTTTAAAAAGATAAAAATTCATAAGAAAAGCATCAAAGGCATTGAAAAGGATCATGAATCCTTAGAATAATTAAGATTTCATTCCAATTCCAATCTTGAAATCAATGAAAAATGCACAAGGCAAAAGTTGGTAAAAGCTTGTGTGAAAGTAGAAACTAGAATTGCAAACCATCATGATGTCAAGGAAGGTGAAAATCACAAGGTCAAATTCTTTAGTAGCAAGGTGGTTTGGAAAGTTAGTATTATAATCTTGTATTAAATTTCCAGATCATGTTAAATTTATTAAAGCTAAGTTTCATAAATTGTTTCAATATGGTGATTGATGAGAATTTGATATAACTGTAAAATCGATAACTAAATAAATGGCAAGTTTTGAAGGAAGCTTGTCACCTGTGAAGGCATTGATGAAGTGTGAGAGGGCATCTAGTTTTCTTGCATAGGTTTTGAACCAAATGTAAGCTTTCATTAGATTTTATAAGTCAGTATTTGTGTTCATCTAATGTACCCATTTTGTTCAAAACTAGAAATGGTTTTGCAATTGCAATTCCCCACAATTCCCAATTCTCTTGACAATTCAGAGTCTTTGGCTTTCTCCTGGCATTCCAACTATCCCCCAGAAATCTAAAGAAAGCACCAATTGGGCATGCCTTAGAATGCCTCAGGAAAGAACAACAATCCTTTCGAAGAATTCGAACTCAAAAAAAAATGATCAACATATGAATCCCAAAGTAGCATGATTATGTCCCATTCTTGATGGAATTTGCTGATGAAAGAGTTCAAAGGTTTGAACTTGGAACACAACCAAGACAACAAACTTCACGTGCTGTAAGGAGATGTGCACAAGCAATGGTTCATAAGGATTGATTCAAGGATTGTAGTGGCTGAGAGCAAGGAAGCATCCAGCAACATACCTATCAAGGCTTCAATACTTTGGAGAGTGACCAAATTACCAGTCAATAATACTCTGCACATCTCATTGAATTGGAGACATTCTGAAAAAATCTTCCTTGAATAGTTTTTCAATTGGGTAGGTACAACCAAATTTTGTTGCAAAACCTAAAATTTCTTTAAAAATTCAATGTCAAAACTTGTTGAAACTTGAAGAGATTGTGGTAGCTCAACCAATTCTATGGAGATGAGTAGTAGACTGGCCAGTGCATGGTGGTTTCATGAGCTGCAAAATGCTCTGGGATGATCATCTCCCAAGCAAGCCTTGCCAAAGAATTCCAGACTCACCTGCCAAGTAGCACCCTGAGGAGGCCTTGAAGATCTTCCTTCTTGGGGTGTAACAAAAGATAATTCTTCACAGCAACTCTAACAGTGACCTGAGAAGTTGTCAACACCCAAAAAAGTTCTAACTAGTTTCTTCCTGGGTATTTCTCCATTCCAGTCCAAATCCCCAGAGAGCTTATATTTCTGTGAGAGAAATTTAGTTCGGTTGTAGAGGACACCACCTTCCATTGCCAAGCATCCAAAATCTTATGCCCACCACTTTTGTACCCCCACAATGCTGCTCCACTCAAGCATATTACCCTACAAGAACCATTAGACAAAAAATCCCTTTAGCAAAACCACTACTTGCAAAGAAGCTCAACTTGCAGACTCAAGAAACTCAAAACTGCCGCTTCTCAACAATCAGAACTTCTAGGGTTTTCAGGGGACAGAATCCTGCGTTCAAAGCAAGCTTTTTGCACAAGCAATTTCTTTCTTGCTCATGGTTATGAAATGTGCAACCTGCAACTTCATCTTCTTCCTCCTAGAAAGAAATTCTGTGAGGGAAGAAAGAAAGCTTTGTGAGAGCTTGCCTCCAAGGCACTATGTCTTGATTAATAGCAATTCTCGGCAAATCAGGACTTGTCTGAATTGATTTGGAGGACAGAATTCTGACCATCTTTGAGCAATAATTTCTTCAGATTCCAAGCTGTTGCAACACAATCTGTCCCTGAGTTTTCTTCAACAAGCTCTGGTCCTCCTCCTCATCATCATCATCATCGTGATGTTCCCAATTTGCTTCTAAGAATGGAGATCTGACCATCTTTGAGCAACAATTTCTTCATGTTTCAAGTTGCTGCTACAACACAATCCGAGGTCCCTGGGTTGTCTTCGACAAGCTCCGATCATCATCATCATCATAGATCTTCTTCCTTGGCTCCTCACTCCTGACCTGCATCATCATTATCATCATCATGATGTTCCCAACTGCTTCGAAGAATGGAGATCTGACCATCTTTGAGCAACAATTCTTCATCGAGTTGCCGAAGTCGACGTCTCAAGAGCTCAACCTCCAAGCTCATGTGCAATGCTTCCCGACCCATGATCTCCCCTTCCTTGCGCAACTCGTCTCTCTCTCTTGTGACCAGAGAAAGCTCTTTCCTGTTTTGCTGAATCTGGAGTGTGCTTCTGTCCAAGTCTACCTCCAGCTCCTTCATCAGCTCCACTCTCGAGTTCAGCTCTTTCTCGAGCTCTGACAATCGGAGGTAAGAATCCGCAAGCGAGCACACGAGCTCATACCTCTCCAGTCTCAATTCCTCTTGCTCCTGAAGCAACAAAGTGCAGTGTGCTTGAGATTGTCGCAGATCCTCTTCCAATGTGAGTGCATACTCCTGAAGCAGCATCATGGACTCCTCGCAGTTGTTGGAGGAAGCAGTTGCTAAATGAGTTGCTGTTGTTCCTGGCAAGTCCAGAGCAGTCATGTTGTCGTTATTGTTGCCGTGCTCACGTCTAGGATCGTCCTCCTGCAACACCAACAGGTCCCAGCAGCTGCTGCTTTGATCCTTTCTCCTCTTGACTGCTGCTGTTGGCACACTTTGTAGCAGCAGAATCTCTCCGATCTGCAAACTTCTTCGTGTTCTGGCAAGCTCCAATCGCAGGGTTTTGTTGTCCTCCTGCATCAGCAGTTCCTTCCTGCTGCTCCTCGGCCTGTGTCGCATGGCAAGGCGTAATCTGCTAGCAAGCAAGTCGTACTTCTCTTGCAACGCCGTCACCTGAGCCTGGCTGCGGCGAAGCTGAGCACGCAGTTCTTGGTCTAGTCTCTTGGCGCAAGCTCTCGCAGCTTCTCTTTCATGACCTGCGCGAAGCCTGGCGATTAGACTCTGATTCTCGCACCGCAACAGTGCGATTTCTCGCTTCGCAGACTCTAGCTCCCTCCGCAGACCCACCTCCACGCCGCTCAACCTGTACAGCTCCCTGTGAAGCTCATGGTTCCGCGACATGGCGCTGCAGCTCCCACCCAGCCGATCCTCCGGCAGCAGCAGCAGCTTGTTCTTGAGCGCCTGACGAAGCCCGTTGATGCTCTTCTCATGGTTCATGCAAAGCTCCTGCAATCCATTCACCAATCCTTGGAGATTCCTCCTCTCTTCCTCTTTCTGCGCAGAAACGTCACGCAGCTCCTCACGTCTACTCTCCTCATCCTCATCTGCCGAGCTTTGCCTCCTCAAGTCTGCGACCATCTTCTCCGCTCTCTCCAGCCTCTTCCGGAGCCCATCCACATGCGTCTCCACCTGGTTCACCTTTCCCCTAAACACGTCGACCTCCATCGCCGTGGAATTCATGCTCTCAATATTGCTCCTACACGAGCTTCCCATGTGCTGCAACCGCCCCTTCTCGTTCTCCTGATCCCCCTGCTCCTTCTGCTCGGACTCCTCATTCTCCTCATCTTCTGCCGCCATCTTCAACGCTGTTTCTCTCAAACCGGTCTCACTCTGCACCTCATGGCCGTGAGCATCATCGACATCTGCACCCTGTTCTTCTTGCCAATCCAAAACTTCACGTAATCCGCTTCCCGAAGATCTTAGAGTCTCGAACCCTCGACGACGTCTTCCTGCAATTCCTGCTTGTTGCACTAGGGTTCTACTACTGTAGCTATGATCATCTGCTGCAGCAACATCCTGCTGCAACAATCTATTGTCAGCTGCAGGTCCTGGAAGAAGAGGCTCTTCAATCTTCTGCTCTGATATTGCAGCTTCTTCATCAAATCTAGTATTGCCTGCTGCACCGGCATCTCTGTCATGAAATTCGTGATCTTCTTCGTCTTCTTCTTCTTCTTCTTGCATCAGTGCGAGTCCTTGCGATGATCTGCTGCTGCTTCCTGGTGATCTAGCTCCATCTGCAGCTGTTCTCGCGCCGCTGGGCAAAGTACAAACCAATTCTCTTATGCAGCCGTCGACGTTCTTGTACTGTGCAGGGACATACTTGGCCAGAAGCTTGAAAACTTCCACAGGATTGATATTGTGCAGACTAAATCCGCGTTGAGAAATCTGGAGGAGTCGAGTACGCGCATGATCACAATGTTCCAGACTTCCTCCTACTAGAGTACGATGATCATCACTAGTAGGAGCAGGATCTACTTGAACTTCCTGCTCCATCTTCAAATCTTCTCCGTTCATGAAGCTTTCTAAGTTCTAGCACAACATGATCACCACCTGCACCACCAGATCGTCATCATCGTCATGATGCTCGTACTCTGGTGCACAAAACTGCGAATTTCGAGATCACTCCAAAGCTGCACAATTGATCTCCTCTTCTGGGGATCATCATCACTAGAACTTTCTTCTTTAATTTTTTTGTGGGAAATCCTCTGTTGCACGAATTCGGAGGAATCGATTAATATGTCAATTTCCTCAAATTTCCAAAGAAGATAAAGTATTATTTTTCCCTGCGGCTCTTACGAAGAAGAATCTGTGCAAGAAGGTCTTTCCTTCCCTGCTGCTCCGGATCCTACGAAGAATCTGAGGAAGATTCTCCTAGATTCTACGATTCTCGCGGTAATTTCCGAAGAAGCAGAAAGGAAGAATTCGCCCTTTTTTTTTTCTCGGTGTCTTACGAAGAATATGAAGGAAGATTCTCCTAGATTCTACGAGTCTGCGGTGGCTAGGTTCCGCGATTCTGAGTAAGTAGATTCTGCGATTCTGGGAAGGTAGATTATGCGATTCTAGGAAGCTAGATTATGTAATTTCAGGTAATATAGATCCTTCGATTCTGCAATTCTGGGTAGCTAGATTCTGCGATTCTAATTTCGTGGTAGCTAGATTCTGCGATTTTGTGTATAAGCTAGATTCTGAGATTCTTCATTTCGCCAGCCAACTTCATTTTGCAAACTTCTTCTTCGTGTTTTTTCATTGGGGGGAAAAACAAAGTTCCAAATTATTTTGAAGGAGCTTTCCTTACACAAAAAACACAAAATTAAAACCAATAGGCCTACATATCAAAAGGGATAGAAACCCTCGGCTCCCCAAGCTCAATCCTGATCTACAACATATATACTATACACTCATCAGAAATACTGATACATAACTACTGTATATAAGATAATAAAAAAATACCTCCACAGATCTATCCTATACTCAATGAGAAATACATCTACAGATAAATTTTTGTATTCACAGAAATACCTCTCAATATCTATTGTATACTCAATAGAAATACATGTCCAGATCTATTTTTATATTCAACAGAAATACCTCTCAATATCTATTGTATACTTAATAGAAATATATGTCCAGTTCTACTTTATACTCATCAGAAGTATCTCTACATCACTATTGTATACTCAGCAGAAATACTTCTACATTGAGGAGTATACACCTCCTGTACAGAAAGTCAAATTCAGCATGAGGCTGGAAAACTCTGAGATGATGTTCTCCTTTCCCCAAAAATAAATAATTTTAAAGTAAAACTAGGGATCTGTGTTGCTCCACGGGAACCATTTACATAAATTTTATTTTTTAAATGCTAAATTTATAGTCTATCATATTTTTGATTATTACCTAAAAAGAAAAATAAGTGAGAAATAATTATGAAAAAAACTGCAAATTCAAACCCCAAAAAAAGGAAATTCATGAATTTGAACAAAAATCATCTCAGAAAGGTTATTTGAAGATGGGCTCTCTCCCATATTCTTATCATTACTACAGTACTAGCCTGGCAGAGCCGTCACTTTTTTTGCCAAATATTTAATTATATTTTCCAAAAAAATCGGCAGAATTGAAGAAAATTATTTAAACAAAAAAAAAGTATTATTGGACAATCATTTGTCAACCAATGTACTTTATTTCCAAATAAAATATTAAAAGGTATTTCCAAGATTTTTACATTAAACTTTTTTTTTTGGGAAAATCATTGAACTTTTTTTTCTAATAATTCATTACTGCCAAATATATCAGGCTAGTACAGTACTTATTATCAATATTACACAAAGAAGGTGTGAAGACTCATGCTCGATGGACAGTGTTTTTTTTCCTTCATTTTGGTTATATCTGTAATTTGGCGAGTTTTTCCCAAAAAATTAGCAAAATTAGTCAAATTCGCACTATGAAAAACAAAATCTTACCAATTTTTTTTGTGAGAAAAAATGATGAATTGTTTCCCAAAAAAAGCACTGCAGAGTGGGTTTGGGGAGTTGTTCAAACTCTTCACCAATTTTGTGATGTTTGAGCAAAGCAACTACCAATGATGGATCCTCTGGTGAACGCATGAAGGAAATTTGACAAAGTCTTACTTTGATTATGAGCACAGACCACGAGGACAGGTCAAAAAGAGGCTTCAGAGAGTTTTGCAGACTTTCCTTTGTAGTGATGGGCCCCAGAGTAAGGAACTTTCCTTATGTAGTTGAGTTCCATATCCAGGTTCAGGGAAACCCAACCTACCTACCCTTTAGTAGTCAGATTGGGACTTGGGGAAGTGTGCTTGCCAATAACCTTGACTCCTGTTTGTTTTCCTGGGCAAAAAGAATAACAACGACACATGGTTTCTCAAGAATAACAAAGAAAGAAACACACACAGTTTCTCAGCTAATTGTTGACCTTAAAAGTTGGCTTTTGTTCCGTAACCATGCCTTGTGAGGATCTCAATGCTTTGATTGGCTATCAAGTCACTAGTTACAACCCATAACCTTTGACCTCCATTTCATTAGTGGCCTACTAGTGAGCACAAGGTATCATCGTGGACTCTCTTTGGCCAAATGATTAGGTGACCCTTCGTTGTTTGAACAAAGGTTTCATAACAGCTCTCTCTGCACAGATGAAATGAGAGAGCATCTCTATTCTGGCAAGGGACGGTTATGTCCAGTCACCGGATCAAGTAAGCCGGTTACTATGAATAGTCTCCTTACATGAATAGTCTCCAAGAAATGTTCCATGAAGTTCCCAAAAAATGAACTTGCTATTCATAGTAACACCTGGTTAGCATTCCTCAAAATGTGGGACCAAATGAAAACTACATATTTTGATAGTCTTCTCCCTTAAAGGTAGATCCAATAAATGAAAGAAAAAAATAGAGCATACTACTACTACTACTTCCATACTGGTGTTCTGGTTTCAAAGTAATTTTTGTAGTGACAAAAGAACAAGCGAATCCTGCTGTCAGACTGCAATTGGGTTTTGTGATCAAGGATTCTAAAATCCTCAGCATCCACAAGAAATATTCTAGAAACTCTTCAATTCATTTTTGACATGAAACATAACAGTAGCAGTTGATAATCACCATGCAATATGATGCAACCAACATAAAATTGTGATGTCAATGCAGTGAAACCTCTGTCCTTCAATTGCAATTTGCACTGGGTTTTTTGTGTATCCCTAACCCACCAGTCACTTCTTTAATTGTGTGTACTGCATACCCTGCTCCAAGTTTGAAGGACATATGGAAAAAAAAAGCTTCATGTACCACATGGAATAAGAGATTGGTGATGGATGGTAATTCATCACACCTGACAAAGATCTTTTGACAGGACTAAGTATATTGCATATTCCAAATCCACTAATTTGGTTGTTGTGAAATAGATAGTCCTGTCATGAGGTCAAGCCTACCACCCATGTTAGAATTACATATGTAAAGCTCAACATTGTGCCAACATTTCCATGCATTGTGATTGTAATTTTACTGGACACAATTCTCATAACAAGTGAAAACAGAATGCAACTGCAATTTACAGAAATCTATAACAATCAAGTCCATGAACCCTGACATTGTCCAAGCACTCCAGAAGTTTAGGCAACTCTCAATTTGCAGTAAGTTGAATCAGACCAACCCAGATTTCAGGACAAAATAATATATTGACCATTTGCAGTATCAGTTGTGTAAGAAGATCATAAGGGGTGTGATGCCCATTGCAGGCACACACAAGCACCCAACTCTGCCACCACAGAAAAACTCTACATTATGAAAGTCATGCAAAGGGTAGACTCATGCCTCAGTTGGGTGCACAACAATAATAAGTTTCCATATAGTGTTGGCTCACAGCAATCTTGAAAAATGGCTACTTATAGTGAGCTGGGAGCACTCTCAAGATCTGGTTGCTGCTGCCAGTTCTTGATTTGATGATGTGTTTTTGAGTTCTCACCACTTATGAACTAAGTGAGTTGTGGGTTTTCCGGTGCATGTCAAAACTGGAAACCATAGGTGTTGTTTGATGAAACACAATCAGCACAAATGCATTGAGGAAGTTGAAATGCAGGTTCCAGAGTGAAAGAAGGGTCAATACATCTAGTCTCCACAATGTCTCTGAAAATGTCATTCAACAACTTCAGCAACTTTGGCATCAGTCAAGTTTGACACCTGCAGATGAAGCCTGCAACCAGGCTTGGGTTGGAAGCCCTCTCAGTGAGTGCATGGTGTATACACTTTTGCAATTGCATCAGTCAGAAAACATTTGTACTGCCACAAGAACACAGAAGTTGATGAAGGAGGATGAAGCAGCAGAATTCCAAGTTTTGAAAAACAGTAGAGATGCCATACAATAGAATGAAGAAAGATTTTGAGAGCACAATTCTTCTGTCTAAAGACCCTTGTAACCAAATTCATCACCTTTGCACACACATCCACATTAATAGATAAACGAAAAAAACTCTCTCTCTCTCTCTCTCTCTCTCTCTCTCACACACACACACACACACACACACTACTTGCTGGGTGAAAGATTACATACATAAATATGCTCACAATTGCAAGCATATCTTGGTAGCCAGGGCTTGAGACCACATACTTCTCCAGGGATCATCATTCACCATCGTAGCTGATGGCACCAGCATCTGGAGCACCAACATGTACTTGTCAGCAGCACATTCATGAGCTGGTTGAGAATGTCCATTGATGATTTGAAGCTAGAAGAAGCCATGTTTGTACCCTAGACCAGTGTCACACCAGAGAATATCAGAGATCCAGAGAAAAATTGGTGTTCTAAAAGTTAGAGAAAATCCAGCAAGAACATTTGCAGGTGTCTTAGAAATTTAGGATGTCAAGGTCACCTAACTTCATTGTCAATCACCAGTTCTGTTGCCTGATGTTTGGATAGATCTGGTGGACGTAGAGCTCTCTATAATTATAACAAATGCAGAAAGTCAGGAAATGCAAATTCACCTCTTTCTTCATCATGCACTAGTCAAAGTGCCACCACGCCACATGCAGGTGGAGCTTCTCTCTATTCAATCTGATGCTCCAGCAGGTTCTCTGTTAAATTCAGTGGAAGAGCAGGTTAGATCAGATCTGTGCAGCAGCACTAGTAATCAACCCCTTGCTTGTTTTTCTCAACAATACCAACATGCAATTCTAGATGCACACTGATTTTGATGTCCCTGGACAGTATTTGTCAAGAAAGTATTCTGTGTGATGACAGGCTGCCAACATCACAAAACAGGGATCAGTGCCAAAATGAACATTCTGAAATCCAGTACTTTGTGTGTTCCATGAAAAGGAAAAACTCCTACTGTTTACAAGCAACTCTTGCATCGGCTTTGTATGCTTCCCCAGTGTTTTTCGACTGTGTGTCATGCAAGAAGACATGACCCCATTGACTGATAGTTGATTAGCAAGTCCTTTCCATGAATTCCTTGGAATACATATATTTACATAACTGTCTACTGAACTACACCATTTGTGTGAGCAAATGTACATCACTGCTATGACAAAGCAGCAAGCAATTTCGAAGCATTGCTTATCTGTTATACACAGAGTGCAGGCAGTTTCCCTGCAATTTAGTCTCTAACAATCATTCCTGAACTACTGATGTCTAGTAGTACACAGTCTAAGGCCACAAGGATTAACTCACAAACATCACTTGCTCTTTCCCAATTTTTCACAGATTTCTGCCTGGATGTTTAATACAGCTTACCATGGAGTCTCATGTTGTAAGAATGCAACGGATTGGACAGCCCTCAGCCTGCATAAGCTTCAAAGGGAGGCAATGCATGATATAAAGACCCATATCTACATCATCCAGGTTCA
>Ga0209611_10004791_pt1 | contig 22996 bp, 22 predicted proteins | sample S1TSphgellanicum_3_FD_187693 | JGI IMG/M metagenome (GOLD analysis project Ga0209611, IMG submission 187693) | Host-associated microbial communities from peat moss isolated from Minnesota, USA - S1T2_Fc - Sphagnum magellanicum MG (SPAdes) (version 2) | ecosystem: Host-associated > Plants > Peat... | reverse complement strand
GAGGTGAAGGAGCCGAGTGGACTCGACGCCGTGGACCGCAACACCGCGGTGTGGGTGAAGGTGCACTGGCATGACGCGACGTACCAAGGGCAGACGCTCGACGCGCCGTTTATCTTCAAGACGCCGTCCCTGCCGAAGCCGGCCGTGGCGAAAGCGCCGCCGAAGCCGAAAGTGAAGGCCGCTGCGCCCGAGGAGCCGGCGGCGGTTCCGGCGGTGAGGGTGGAGTAGCTCCGTTTCAGTGGTAGCCCGCGCTCGCCGAGCGCGGGAGCCTTTCCGCGTGGCGGAAAGGCATTTCAGAAATCGGTCGCGCAAGCGCGACCGACCGGCGCTGGGCCAGCGCCGGCTACCTACGCGATTACGCGCGGCCGAGGTACTTGCCTTCGGTCGTGCTGACCTTGACGAGCTCGCCTTCCTTGATGAAGAGCGGGACTTGCACCTGCAGGCCGGTCTCGAGCACCGCGACTTTCTGCACGTTGTTGGCGGAATCACCGCGGACGCCGTCGGCTGATTCGGTGACCTTGAGCGTGACCGTGGCGGGGGGCTCGATGTCGGCGGCCTTTTCGTCGGTGAAGATGATGTCGACGGCCAGATTCTCGGTCAGGTAGTCCTTCACCTTGGCGACGAAGTCTTCCTGGAAGGTGATGTCCTCGTAGGTCGTCGGGTCGATGAAATGGTAGCCCGTGTTGTCCTTGTAGCTGAACTCGTATTTCTTGCGGCTCATCGGGACGAGCTCGAGCGATTCGTTGGAATTGAAGCGCTGGACGAAGGACTTGCCGGTGCGCATGGAGCGAAGCGTGGCCTGCACGAAGGCGCGCAGATTGCCGGGCGTGCGGTGCTGGGTCTCGAGGACGATACAGATGTCGCCATTGAATTTGATGGCCTGTCCTTTTCCGATTTCGTTGGCGTTGGGCATAAAATGTGGTGTTGCTGCCGGCTGATTTGCCGGAGTGGTGAGCCTAGCAAAATTTCCACTTGAGACAAGGGGATTACGGCATGACAGCGGCGCGCCTGCTCGAGATCGCGGGCGCGCCGCGGTCGTACCGCCAGAGGTGCAAATGGAATTTTGGCTGGCCAACCCGGCGCGGGCTTACGGCGATAGCGTGAAGCAAATCCGTTCCGGGGTGAAATCGGGGACCTTCTGCGCTCCGCAAGTGACAAGGGGCAGGAGGTCCTGGAGAGGAACCGCCGCGGTATCGGAGAAAATCCAGGCCAGATCCAGGCGGGCCGCGACTTTCTCGAGCCGGAAGGCGAAGTTGAGCTCGGGGCCGATCATGGTGTGACTGGCGTCGGGCGAATGGCCTCCGAACGAGATCACGCCGTGGTGAACGATGACGCGGAAGGGCGGGGGCGATTTTTGGAGCACTTGAAAATCCCTGCAGGCCGAGGCGACGGAGGCGGCGCTCTCGTCGCGATCGGACCAATACGCCATGAAGCCATCGCCGAGAAACTTGGCGAGAACGCCCTTATGCTTGGAGAGAATGGCCTGACATTGGGCGATCCACTGCCCGACCATGGGCGCCAATTTTTGGGCGTCCACCTGCTGGCTCATTTGCGTGAAGCCCTGGAGATCGGCCAGGAGGATCCAGCATTTGCTCAAGCGAACGTCGGCAACGGTCAGCCGGTTTTGCCTGAGAGGAGGAGCCCGGCGCGGTTTCGGGGGCGGCTCGGATTTGACCGGACTTTTAAAGGTCAACAAATTATCAGGTATTTGGATGCGGTCATCGTCCCGCAAGCGCACCGGATGCGTGACGCGGTCTCCGTTGACTTCGACGCCGTTGGTGCTGCCGAGATCAACGAGCCAAAACTCGCCCTCCTGCTCGTGAATCATGGCGTGGCGCCGGGAGACCTTGGGCGTGGGCAAGATGATGGTATTTCCCTGAATCCGGCCGATGGTGCAAATGCCGTGCAGGGATATTCGAGAGCCTGCTTCGCTTTCCAGCCAGGCACTGGATCCGCTTTCTGCAGTCATTGCCGCCGGAGCCTACACATTTCTTCTTCCAAGGGCTAGCCGTAGTAATCAAGGGCACGGAACATACGTGTCGCGCGCGCCAGACGCTCCTAGAGCAGCTTCACCCGGGCCAGGTCCTGCGCGTCGACGAGGCCGACGGGCTTGTTCTGGCGGTCGACGACGATGAGGTCGCCGATGCGATGGGACTCGAAGATGTTGAGGACCTCGACGGCGAGCTTGTCGACGCGGACGGTGACCGGCTTGGGCGTCATCACCTTGGCCAGCTTGGCGCGGCCGATGTGGACGTCCTTCTGGTAGCCGCGGGTGAAGTCGCCGTGGGTATAGATGCCGGCCAGTTTGCCCTGCTTGTCCACGATGGCGGCCGCACCGGCGCGCTTCTTGGCGATGAGCGCCAGCGCTTCGTTGACCGTCTGGTCGCCGGTCAGGATGGCGATCTGGTCGTGCGTGCGCATGACGTCCTGGACCTTGAGCAGCAGGTTGCGGCCGAGCGTGCCGCCGGGGTGGAAGGTGGCGAAGTCTTCCTTGCGGAAGCCGCGCGCCTCGAGCAGCACCATGGCGAGCGCGTCGCCGACGGCGAGCATGGCGGTGGAGCTGGCGGTGGGGGCGAGGTTGAGCGGGCAGGCCTCGCGCGAGACGTGGACGCAAATGTGGATCTCGGCCTCGCGCGCGAGGAAGGACTTGGGGTTGCCGGTGAGCGCGACGATGCGCGTGCCGAGGCGCTTGAGGCTGGGCACGAGCCGCACGACTTCCTCGGTCTCGCCGCTGAAGCTGAGGATGAGGACGAGGTCGCCGCCGGCCACCATGCCGAGGTCGCCGTGCGAGGCGTTGACGGCATCGAGCACGACGCTGGAGGCGCCGGTGCTGGAGAGGGTGGAGGCGATCTTCGCGCCGATGGTGCCCGACTTGCCGATGCCGGTGACGATGATCTTGTGGCCGGACTGGATGACCTCGCGCATGGCCTCGACGGTGCGGGCGAAGCTCTGGTCGAGCTGCTTCTGCACGGAGGTCAGCGCGGCGGCTTCCAGCGCAATAACGCGGCGGCCTTTGGCGATATGAGATTGGAGCTTGGGCGAACTTTTCATGCAGGGGCCGAAGGGGCCGGAAAGGCGATGTGAAAGCAGAACAATAACGAGGCGCGTTGCCCGCCGCAAGCGAATGTCGCCGTCATCCCAAAGCACCTGCATCGTGGACAAAAAGGGCAGATCCCAGCTAGATTCCAACTGTGCATCCTACGACAAAGAGGCTGTTCATTGTGGGAGGAATGCTGCTGGCGGGTGCCCCTGTCTTCCTCTTTGTTTCGGGTTTTGGGTATGGTTTAGTGATGGGATTTACAGGTTTTCGCCATGTCCCCAAGAGTTCCGATTCGGTGGCATACCACGAATTCATTCAGCGGGACGTGGCGAAGGAGATGAGTTTCATTATGCCCATAACGGCAATCACTTTTATCTTGGGGATCAGCGGGTTCGTCCTTTTGTTGGTGGGTTTGATCCGTTACTTCATTTCGCGCAAAGCCGCTTAGAAATGCATTCTGCCGAAGGCAGTTTCTCGAAAATGTGAGAAGCTGGGTTATGCACCAGAAGTATTCGCCATCGCCGGGGGTGATGATGGAGCGGGCGCGGATGCTGCTGATCTTCGCGACGCTCTTTTGGGGCTCGACGTTTCCGCTGGTGCGGGCGCTGGAACTGGCGCAGCACGCGCACGTGCCGGGCATTGCGGCGACGGCGCTGGTCAGCGTGAATGTGGCAATGCGCTTCGGCATGGCGGCGCTGGTGCTGCTGCCGTTTTGCGCGCGGCATCTCGGTGGCATCACGCGGCGCGAGTGGATTCAGGCCACGGGCCTCGCGGTGCTGGCGGGCATCGGGCTTTACCTGCAGACGCTGGGGCTGGCGTGGGCGGATGCGTCGGTGGTCGGCTTTCTCACGCAGCTCTACACGCTCTTCGTGCCGCTGATCGTTGCGCTGCGTGACAGGCGTGCGCCGGGCCGGCGCGTGATCGTGGCCTGCGCGCTCGTGCTGGCCGGCGCGGCGTTGCTGAGTCCGGGTTTCCTGCAGCACTTCCGGTTGGGGCCGGGCGAGATCGTGACGATTGTGAGCAGCGTCTTTTTCGCCGGGCAGATCGTGTGGGTGGAGCGGCCGCTCTTCGCGGAGAATCGCGCGGTGCTCGTGACGATGCTGATGTTCGCGATGATCGGCGTGGTCTTCGGCCTCGGTTACGCGATGCAGGGCGGCACGCCGGAACTGACGCGGGAATTGTTCGCGCCGGCGGCGGTGTGGCAGATGTTGCTCGTGCTGCTGTTCCCGTGCACGATCTTCACGTTCCTGATCATGAACGCCTGGCAGCGGTGGGTCAGCGCGACGGAAGCGGGGCTGATCTATTGCCTCGAGCCGGTGATCGCGGCGATCCTCGCGGCGTTCCTGCCGGGCTGGATTTCGCGCTACGCGGGCATCGATTACGCGAATGAGCCGCTGCGCTGGACGCTGCTGATCGGCGGCGCGTTGATCGTGAGCGCGACGGTGCTGGTGGCGACGGAGAAGCGGACGGCGTAATTTCGTTTCCGTGACGTGGGACGTTGAAAAAATAAGCGTTTCGGGCGTGTGAGGCGTGTGAAGCGTATCAGGCGTATCAGGCGTGTGACGCGTGGGGAATGTGCAGGAAAGCGTGGGGATTCCGGATCGCTCGCGGCAAAAACTGCCCGCCGAGGTCTCGAAACGTAATCGTCACGCCGGTTTTCATTCCGGACATGATCGCACGTCTCCGGAAAAGGCGGTAGCTCTGCAAAGACTGCGAAGCCTAAAACGCCAGATTTTTTAGGGAAAATAAGCGGTCTAGTCGAACTTCAGCCGTTCCTTCATCTCGCGGATGCGGTCGCGCTCGAGGAGTTGGGTTTGGGAGGCCTTGTGCTCGCCGTGGTACTGCTGCCGGAGGTACTTCTTGTACTCGCCGTTGGCGTAGTAGACGTCCTGCTTGAGGTCGCGCAGATGGTGCGTCTCGATCTCTTCCGGGATGCATTCGACAACGATGAACCTGCGGTCAACGGTGGCCTTGCGCCACTTGACGTGGCGCGCGATCTTACGCGATTGGTTGAAGGCCTGCACCCAGCCGGGCGGCGGCGTGGCCGAGAGCTTGAGGAACACGCAGCGCAGCGAGGGATCGTTCGGCGAGGGCGCGGTGAGTTCGTCCTCGAGGCTGACGATCTTGATGTCGGTGAAGTCGACGTCCATCAGGGCGAAACGTAGCAGAGGTGGTATGAGGAGGCGAGCGCGTTCCGTGGTAGCCGCCGCTGTCCCAGCGGCGGAGCGCGGTGATAAAAGCAACCCGGACCGGTGCCGCGAAAGCCGACGAGCCCGCCGCTGGGACAGCGGCGGCTACCCACGGCCTCTACTGCAGAAACTGGCGGTAGATCGACCGCGCTGTGACGGGACCGCCCTTGAAATAGTAGACGGGCTGGAAGGAGAAGGTGCGCGTGGCGGGGTCGTAATCGAAGTGGCTGAAGCGGTCGGAGTAGTTGGGGTCGTAGACGTGGTAGTGGTAGCCGCTGGCGTCGTGCGTGCCGGAGAAGACGACGATGACGTGGTTGAGCTTGAGGCTGGGGAAGCGGTAGACCCAGAGGATGGTCGGCGTGTTCATCTGGAGGTCGTGCCAGATTTCGCCGTTGAGCGCGGCTTCCATATGGCGCGAGACCCAGAAGGTGATGACGCCGTTGCCGGGGCGGAAGTAGAAGGGCCAGCCGAGGCCGAGGTTGGCCTGGAACGTGGCGGTCATGGCGGCGCTGGCCTCGCGGAGATTGTGGTAGCCGGGGATGACGATGCGGTCCTTCGGCGCGAGCGCGGGGAGCCAGACGCTGCGCTCGGTGACTTCGCGGATGCGTGCGGCGAGGCCGGCGGCGTCGAGCGGCGGCTGGCTGGGATCGAAACGGGCGAATTTCCAGAACTGGACGATGGAGCGGCTGAGGACGAAGCAGCGCTCGTCGTATTGGTGCTCGCGTTTGGAGTTGGCCGTCTCGGGGGCGGGAGCGCCGTTGACGTAGTTCCAGACGGTTTCGTTTTTGAAGGCGAAGGTGTCGCCGGGGTAGGTGAGGGGGCGTGGGGCTTTGGCGGCGGGCGGGTCGTAGGCCTGGAGGGTGGGAGCGATCGCCAGGAGGGCGAGGAACAGAAAGCGACGCATGCGGTAGAAGACGATAACTCAGACGCGGCGGGTGTCGCGGAGGTTTCGCGGTCCGTGGTAGCCCGCGACCTCCGGGCGCGGGGCTAGAAAATGGATCGACCCCGCTTTGGAGTTCGTAGAGTCAACGAGCCCCGCGCCCGGAGGTCGCGGGCTACCTCTACCTTACAGATGACCCTGCGCTTCGAGTTCCTTGCGGATTCTCTCGGCTTCGGCGGCGCGCTCGGTGTCTTTCTTGGAGACCCAGGCGGCCCAGCTTTTGCCGTCGGCGGTGTCGCGGCCGGTGAAGGCGATGGCATGGACGTCGGAGTAGGGAATGACGAGCGGCGCTTCCTGGCCCTTGATGAAGACTTCGATGCGCGGCGGCTTTGCGGCGGCGTCGCGATTGAAGATGAAGCACTCGAGCGGGCCGTTGGGCAGTGTGAGGGTCACGTCGCCGCGATAGTCGAAGGCCTTGTCGATGGCCTCGGCGCGCTCCGCGTCGTTGTGGATCTCGAAAACGACGCCCTGAAGCGATTCGGCCTTGGCGGCGGGCTGGGTTTTAACGTCGGCTGGCATATTTTCCGTTAGGCGCCCAGCGTGGCCTTGGCCGTCTGCATGAACCCGGCCAGCGAGCCGAACGTCGCGTCAACCGCGCTGGGCTCGAAGCCGCAATGGACCATGCAATCCTGGCACTTCGGGTTGCTGCTCTTGTTGCCGTAGTTTTCCCACGCGGTGTCTTCGATGTATTCCTTGAAGGTCTTCACGTAGCCGTCCTGCAGCAAATAGCAGGGCTTCTGCCAGCCGAAGACGTTGTAGGCCGGGCTGCCCCAAGGGGTGCACTCGAAGTCGAGGTCGCCCTGCAGGAACTTGAGGAAGAGCGGGGAGAGGTTGAACTTCCAGCTCTTCTTCGGATTGGAAAGGATGTCCTTGAAGAGCTTCCTGCTCGTGTCCTTGTGGAGGAAGTTGTTTTGGTCCGGCGCCTTTTCGTAGATGTAGCCGGGGGAGAGCATCATGCCCTCGACGCCCATCGACATCGCTTCGTCGAAGAAGTTGCGGACGTGCTCGGCGTTGGCGCCGTTGAAGAGGGTCGTGTTCGTGCAGACGCGGAAGCCCATCTTGACCGCGAGCTTGATCGCCTCGACCGCCGTGTCGTAGGTGCCGTCGCGGCAGACGGCGGTGTCGTGCTCCTCCTTGGAACCATCGAGGTGGATGGAGAAGGTGAGGTACTTGGAGGGCTTGAAGACGCCTTCTTCGAGGCGGCGCTTGAGGAGAAGCGCGTTCGTGCAGAGGTAAATGTACTTCTTGCGCTCGATCAGGCCGTCGACGATCTGCTTGATCTCGGGATGGATCAGCGGCTCACCGCCCGGGATGCTGACCATGGGCGCGCCGCACTCTTCGACCGCGTCGAAGCACTGCTGCGGCGAGAGGCGCTTGCTCAGGATGTGCTGCGGGTACTGGATTTTGCCGCAGCCGGCGCAGGCGAGGTTGCACTGGAAAAGAGGCTCGAGCATGAGGACCAGCGGATACCGCTTGCGACCCATGAGCTTTTGCTTCATGACGTACGACGTGACCGTCCACATCTGAGAAATAGGAACCATAATTTGGGATTAGTTAAGCTGATGACGGTAGGAGATTGGCCGGTGGTGTCAAGTCGATGGTTCGGGGGAAGATTACAGCTTTGTATCCTCATGCACTTGAAAATGCGGTAGTTGGCTTGTTACGAGCCGGTTACGGGTCATTTACCGGCATTAGGAATTCTACTGGCGAGCCCGACCCCGCCGCCGGGCTGCAAGCGTGGGCGGGGCACGGCCGTGCCTTGAGCGCTTTTTGTTTCGGCCATTGACGGCAGCCGGAGACTCTGCGAGGACAGACGCGGGCATGACCAATTTTGTCCTGGATTTGGCCTCTGGCGCGTACGGGTTGATCTCGCAGATCGTCGGCATCCTGATTATTGTTTTTCACGTCTGGATGTTGGTCGATGCCGTGCGCCGGGGAGAGTGGCTTTGGGCGGCGTTCATCTTCTTTTTCCCGGTCATCAACGACGTCCTCTATTTCCTTTTCGTTTTCTGGCCGAATCGCGGGGGCGCGGGCAATCCCATGGCCGGCTTCGAGCTGCCCGGCGCGGCGGACCGGCGGCGGATCAAGCAGCTTCAGGCCGACATCCATCACCTCGACAAGGCGCACCTGCATATGCAACTCGCGGACATCTATTTCAGCCAGGGCAAACTCGAGCAGGCCGAGGCCAGCTACCGCGCCGCCTACGAGCGCGATCCCAAGGACGAGGACGTGCGCGCGCACTTCGGCAATTGCCTCGAACGCCGGGGCAAGGAAGCCGAGGCGCTGCCGCTGCTGGAGAGCGTCGCCGCGGTGAATCCCAAGCACGATTACGGCTACACGCTGATGACGCTGGCCGAGACGCAGGCCGACCTGGGGCAGGTGGAGCGCGCGCTGGCCACCTGGCGGCAGGTGCTGAGCATGTACAGCTATCCGCGCGCGCGGGTGCAGTTCGCCGAGCTGCTGATCAAGCAAAAGGACTACGCCGAGGCGCGCAAGGCGCTGGACGAAGTGATCAGGGACGCGCCCTACGCCACGAAGTTCGAGCGCAAGCGCGAGAAAGTCTGGTTCAACCGCGCCAAGAGCGCGATGCGGTCGCTGCCGAACCCGTGACCCGCACGCCAACGGCGTTGACCCCCGCTGCGGGTTCAGGCAACGTGCGGCACATGCGACGGGTTATTGGTTTTTTCATCAAGCTGGCCGGTTCGGTGTTGTGCTTTGTGGGCATCACGGTCCTTCTTATCGTCTTGGACGGGCTTAACGACATGGGCGAGAATGCCGATGCCGCGCTGGTGGTGGGCCGCGACGACGGCACGCCGGACACCGCCCAACTCGAGCACGCGGCGAAGCTGTACAAGGACGGCGAGTTCCGCCAGATCATCGTCAGCTCGGCCAGCCCCTATCCCTCGTTCGACGCCGAGGCCGCGACCACCCGGTTTCTCGAGGAGCATCATGTGCCGTCCTCGGCGATCATCGAGGCGGGCGGCGGCAAGGACACCGGGGAGATGGCGCAGGAAGTCGCGCAGGTCGTGAGGGACCGCGAGATCACGTCGGTCATGATCATCGGCGACTATTACCGGATGACGCGCACGAAACTGGCGCTGATGCACGTGGGCGTGGCCAACCTTGCGAAGTCGCACGTCGGCTCGGCGGGCTTTGCGGATGCGTTGCCCATCGTGCGGGAAGTCGGTGCTCTTTACGCGTATGTTTACCACACCCTCATCGCGCCGACGGCCGAGAAGGTGAAGACAGAGGCTGAGATCGAGGCGGACAAGGCTTCACAGGAAGCGAGGAAGGCGAGAGAGAGCGTGAATAATCAGCTCGATAAGCTGCCGAAGTAAAGTGGATAAGCCCTTGCGCCGAAAGACTCAGTCGGGCAGGCTCTTAGAGAATGTTTTGCGGCGCGTTTTCCTCCCTTGAATTCCCCCGGCTCGACAGCCAGGAGCAATCCCAGGGATTTGGCGTCAGGAACGCAGCCGCGGCGACGGCGGTGCAGTTGCAGAAGTCACTGGGCGCGCTGCCGCCGGAGAAACTCAGCCGCATTTTTGCGCTCGCGGACGAGCTCCGTGAGGAAGAAGGCGCCTACGTTTCGCCCAAGGCCCTCGCGCCCACGGAGACGCATCCCGACAGCGGCTTCGACCTGATGCCGCTGGTGATTCCCGGCGAGGAATGGGCGCGCATCGAGACCGGCCTGAGCCAGCGCGTGCGCGCCTGGAATCTATTTCTGCGCGATATCTACAGCGGCCAGGAAATCCTCAGGGCGGGCGTCGTGCCGTACGATATCGTCTACGCCGATCCGAATTTTCATCGCGGCTGCGCGCGCCTGCCGGGCGTCACCGCGTCCTACCTGCAGCTCACGGCGTTCGACCTGCAGCAAAGCGCGCGCGGGCAATGGATGGTCGTCGAGGAGCACCTCGGCGTGGCCGACGGCGCCAGCTACGCGCTGAAAAAACGCCAGGCGCTGCGGCAGATCGCGCCCCGGCTTTTCGACGGCGTGGAAATCCTGCCCATCGAGGACTTCGCCGCGCAGGTGCTCGACGTGCTGCAGGACCTGGTGCGCATTCCCGAGGGCGTCGCGCGCAGCGTGCTGCTGGCGCAGGGCAGCAGTGACGAATATTACCTCGACGACGCCGCGCTCGCGCGGCAGATGGGCGTGCCCATTGTGCAGGGCAACGACCTGGTCGTGCTCGACAGCCGGCTTTATCTAAAGACCATCGGCGGCATCGAGCCGGTGGACGTCGTGCTGCGGCGCATGACCACGTCGCTGCTCGACCCGGTGACGTTCGATCCCGCCAGCCATTACGGCGTGCCGGGATTGCTCTCGTGCGTGCGCAAGGGCTCGCTGGCCGTGGCCAACGGACTCGGTTCGGACCTCGCCAACAACCGCTCGCTCTCGGCGTACTTCAACGTCATCACGGAATACTATCTGGGCGAGAAGCCGCTGCTGCCGTCGCCGCCGGTTTTCGAGATGCGCGACCTCGACGTGCGCGAGCAGGTCGCCGATCACCGCGACGACTACATCATCCGCCACGCGTGGAAGCGCACGCCCGGCCACGAGTGGACGTTGCGCACGATTTCGCCGGCCGATTGGGACGCGCTGTGGAAGCAAATCGAGGCCGCGCCCAGCGAGTACGTCGCGCACAAGGTGCCGTCGCAAGCGGCGCATCCATGCTGGGTGCCCTCCGGGCCGCGTCAGCTTCCGGTCACGCTGCGCGCCTTCGCCCTCGGCATGGACCGCGTCTCGCCCTGCGCGCTGGCGTGGACGGGCGAGGCCGCGTCGCTGGTCAGCACGCGCAGCGGCGCCGACCGCGTGAAGGACGTCTGGATCCTGCGCACCGTTCCCGCGGCCAACGTGCCGGTGCACGCGCAGGCCGAGGAAGCGCCGAAACGTCTGCGCCTGACCAGCCGCGTGGCCGAGGCGTTTTTCTGGATGGGCCGCTACGCCGAGCGCGCCGAAACCTGCGCGCGCATGCTGCGCATCGTCCAGATGCAGGCCTGGCCGCTGGGCGACAGCCACGCCGCCAAAGCCCGCCGCCCGCTCTGGGCCGCCATGGCCGCGGCCACCGGCCACCCCGCGGATTTCTTCATCCGCCCCGGGCCCGATGCGATCACGCTGCGCGAGGTGCCGTTCTACTTCCTGCTCGACCGGCGCAACGGCGGCTCGGTCATCTCGGGCCTGAACTCGTGCCGGCAGAACGCCGAAAACATCCGCGAGCATTTCCCGCCCGAGGTCTGGTCCGTGCTCAACCATCTCTACCTCGAGGTCGCGCTCTACGCGGACCAAAGCTCCTCCGAGCGCGTGCGCAGCATCCTGGAGGACCGCACGCTTCACCACGACATCCTCACCCAGTTCGATGAACTGTCCGGCGCGCTCTACAAGCACATGCTGCATAACGATGCGTGGCATTTCTGGCAGCTCGGCGGCTATGCCGAGCGGGGCCTGCAGACGATCCAGACGCTCAAGCAGGTGCTCGCGCCGGAGATCGACGGCGTCTCGGTCATCGGCCCGGTCAGCAATACCAACCTCGACCTGATGCTCCAGATGATCGCGGGGCAGTATGCGTACCGTTCGCTCTATCACGCGCGGCCGGTCGCGGCCCGCGTGGCGCGGCTGCTTTTGCAGGACGAGGAATTTCCCCGCTCCGCGCTCTTCTGCATCGAGCACATGAAGGAGGAGTTGGCCGCCACCACGGGCGATCGGCCGGCCAAGGGCGCCGACGCTCCGTTCAAGCACTGCACCAAGATGGTCGCCGAGCTGAACTTCGTCGATATGGCCACGTATTTCCCGCCGCCGGGCGAGGATGCGGCGACGGAGGATGACGATCTCGCCGACCTGCCCACGCCCGAATTTCCGGAGAAGCTGGAGGAGCTGATCGCCCTGTTGCTCGACTTCAACGTGCTCATCTCCGATCACTATCTCGACCATCAGGTCATGTTCCGCGAGCCGGAACTCTTCGACCTTAAAGGCAGCTACTGATTTCGCCAGGCACTCACTCATGACCGCAAATCCGTCGCACGGGGACGAAGGGAGAACAAAAGCGCGAACGGAGGATTCCCCGTCGTCCATGTGCCGGGTGCCGTTCGGGTTTTCCGCGGCGGGTGAAGTTACCGAGGCCCGAGACCTGCCCTCGCGCGAGGGTGTGCGCATTTTCGTGCGCCGCTATGCCAGCGAGTGGGCGCTCTGGCATCGTTGCGGTTGCCGGGACCTGGCCCTCTGCGACGTGGCGGCCTTCAACGTCGCGGCCATTCACTGCTACTATTTCGACCACGAGCCTTGGAGCGAAACCCAGAGCTGGCTGGCGGAAGTTTTCGGCATCGCCGAAGACAGCGACTTCCTCGCCGGGCCGGTGACGCTGCCCGCCCGTGCGCTCGACGTTCTCCGTGGCATGCGCCCGGAGACGGTGGCCGGGGAAGGCAGCCTTGATGAAACCGCCGCGCGTGAGCTGCTGGCGCTGGCCAGTCCCGTCGAGCATCTTTTCGTCCAGGGTGGTGACCACCGGCTTGCGCTCGATCCGCGGACGCTGCTCAACGGCTACGGTTGCCGGCCCTATCCCCGGCCCGAGGCGATCACCTTCTCGTCGTCGACGGCCAGCTCGATCTCCGCTTATGCCTATGACGCAGCCGAGCAATGCCGCCAGGCGGTGCTCGCGGAAGCGCTGCGCGACGGTCTCACGCCCGCCATTGAGAAACTGGCGGATCGCCTTCGCCGCGACATCATCAAGCAGATTTGCGGCGGGCGCGAAATGGCCGACGTGGTGCTCTGCTCCTCCGGCACGGATTGTTTCCTCGTCGCGCAGGGGCTGGTGCATCTCAGTTCGGAGCTGCCGCTGGTGACGCTGATCGTGGGCGCGAACGAATCGGGTACCGGTGTTCCGCTGGCCGCGCAGGAGCGCCATTTCGCCGCGCAGGCCGCCCTCGGCGAGAACGTGGCCAAGGGCGAGCCTGTCCACGGTGACGCCCCGGCCGGCACGGTCGTTGCCGTTTCGCTGCGCGATGCGGGGGGACGCGCCCTGCCGCCCGACGCGGTGGATGCCGAGGTGCGGCGCCTGACCGGGGAGCACATTGGCCGCGGGGCGCAGGTCCTGGTCCACGCCATGAACCATTCCAAGCTCGGCGCGTCCGGGCCATCGAGCGCGTTGTTGCTCGAGCTGCGGGAACGCTTCGGCGACCGCGTGCAAATCATCATCGATGCCTGCCAGATGCGGATCGAGATGAGTGCGCTGCGCGATTATCTCATTCGCGATTTCCCGGTCATCATCACGGGCTCGAAGTTTTTCACCGGCCCGCCGTTGAGCGGCGCGGTTCTGGTCTCGCGCCGGACGGTGGCGCGCGTCGCCAAGGCGGGACGCCTGCCCGCGGGCTTCAACGCCTACTGCGCGCGGTTCGATTTTCCTGCCACGTTGCGCGGGCTGCTGGCCAATCCTTCCCGCGATTTCAACCTCGGGAGCTATTTCCGCTGGGCCGCCGCCATCGCGGAGATCAAGCGCTACTTCCGCGTGCCGGTGGCGGCGCGCAAGCGGGGCCTCGAGCAGTTCTCGCGCGCGATCCGCAAGTTCTTTCGCGCGCATGCATCGGTCCAGTTGCATGACGACGCCGTGGAAACCTCGTCGAGTCCGCGCGCAACGGGTGAGTTCAAGGACCGGCGCATGATTTTCCCCTTTTTCCTCGTGCGGCCGGGGCCCGAAGGAACGCGCGTCTGCGGCGAGGACGAGGTGCGCAAGATTTACGAGCTGTTGAACCAGGATTGCTCGGGGAATTTCCCCGCCGCCAACGCGCGCGACTACCGGCTGCTCGCCCAGCGCTGCCATGTCGGCCAGCCGGTGAAGGCCGTGCATCCCTCCGGCGTCGCCACCGCTCTGTTGCGGTTGAGCATGGGTGCGCGGATCATTTCCGAGAGCTGGTCGGAATCCTCCGGGCTGCTCGAGGCCGAACTTCTCCGCGACGAAATCTGGCAGGCCGGCGTCGTGCTCGACAAAATCAGCCTGCTCCTGCGTCTGCACAAGGGCGCAGCCTAGACCGCCGGCTGTTTCCGTCCCTGTCCGCACCGTTTGAGGTTGTAGACGGCGCGGCGTACTTTATCCTCTTCGCCGATCCTGTCCGGGACCAAAGCGCGATGATTTTCAATATTGTCCACACCACCGCCTACGAGTATTCCGCCCCGGCCATCGAGTCGTTCACGGAATTGCGGGTGCGGCCGCGCCAGAGCAACCGGCAGATCGTCCATCGGCACATCACCGAGGTCACGCCCCGCGCCGCGCTGGAGGACTTCACCGATTACTATGACAACGCCGTCGAGTGTCTCTCGGTGCCTTACCGGCACAAGACGCTGACCGTTACGTCGCGCAGCACGGTTGAGACGCTGCCGCACAAGGACGCGCTGGGCGCGCTCGATCTATCCGTCAGCGAGGCCGTGCGCCTGAACTGGCCGCAGCGCCGTGAGCTCTTCGACTTCCTCATGCCGTCGCAGCACGCACCGATCACGCCGGAGCTCGAGGCGATGTCCAAGGAACTCCTGCCCAGCAGCGGTCCCTTTGCCGAGTCGATGCTCGGGCTCTCCAAGCACATCTTCGAAAAATTCACCTACATGCCCGGCGTGACCGACATTCGCACGCCGTTGAGCGAGGTGCTGCGCAAGCGCCAGGGCGTTTGCCAGGATTTCGCGCATCTCATGATCGCGCTCGTGCGCTGCGCGGGTTTGCCCGCCCGCTACGTCAGCGGCTATCTCGAGACCGAGTCGGTCCAGGGCGAAAACGGCCTCGTTGGCGCGACCGCGAGCCACGCCTGGGTCGAAGTCTATCTGCCCAACGGCGTCTGGGTCGGTCTTGACCCGACCAACGACATGCTCGAGGGCGAGCGCCATGTGCAGATCGGCATCGGGCGCGATTACGGCGATGTGCCGCCCCTGCGCGGTGTCTTCAAGGGCGCGCGGCGGCAGGCGCTGACGGTCGGCGTGACCGTTTCGCGCACGACCGGGCAAACGGTCGAGGGCTAAATGAACGCGAAACCGGCCAACTCCGCCGAGCGCAGGCCGTGGTGGCTTCCGAGCCTGACGACGCAGATCGTCATTGGCCTTATTGTGGGCATCGCCGGCGGCTACCTCGTGAACGCCCACTACGGGGTCGACGATAAGGCGCGCGATGATTTCCTGGCGTGGCCCAAGTTGCTGCGCGACCTCTTCCTGAATCTCATCCGCAGCATGGTCGCGCCGTTGGTCTTTGGCAGCCTGGTCGCGGGGATCGCGGGGCATGAGGACATTAAGAAAGTCGGACGCATTGGCCTCAAGTCGTTGGTCTATTTCGAGGTGCTCAGTGGACTCGCGCTCGCGGTGGGACTTTTTCTCGTCAACATCATCGGGCCCGGCGTCGGCGTCACACTCAGCGGCGATGTGAGCAAGCTCAGCACGATCCAGCAGTCCAAGCCGCATAACGTGGTCGAGACCATCCTGCACATCTTCCCCTCCAGCATCATCCAGTCGATGGCCGAAGGCGACGTCCTGCAGATCGCCGCTTTCTCGGTCATCTTCGCCATCGCGTGCTCGCTGGCGGGCGAGGCGGGCAAGCCGATCGTCGCGTGGTGCGAGGCGCTGCGCGAGGTGATGTTCAAGTTCGCCGGGGTGGTCATGATCTTCGCGCCGCTCGGCGTGGCCGGTGCGATCATGGTCACGGTGGGTGATCAGGGGCTCGGTGTATTGCTCGGCCTCGGCAAGCTTGTGCTTACGCTCTATTTTGCGCTGGCGGTTTTCATCGTGTTCATTTTTGGCGCGGTCATCTGGATCGCAAGAATTCCGCTGCGGCCGTTCGTCAACGCCACGCGCGAACTCTTTGCGCTCGCCTTCGCCACGGCCAATAGCGAGGCGGCGCTGCCCGGTGCGTTCCGCAACATGGAACGCTTTGGCGTGCCCGAGGGCATCGTCGGCTTCGTCTTGCCGATGGGCTACTCGTTCAACCTCGACGGCACCACCCTTTATCTCGCGATGGCTTCCGTCTTCATCGCGCAGGCGGCGGAGACGGTGACGCATCATCACTTCGGTCTGGGCGAGCAGATCACGATGATGCTCACGCTCATGCTTACCTCGAAGGGCGTGGCCGCGGTGCCGCGCGTCTCGATGGTCGTGCTCATCGCCACGCTGCAATCGTTCAGCCTGCCGCTGGAGGGCGCGGCCATGATCCTCGGCGTCGACGCCTTCATGGACATGGCGCGCACGTCGGTCAACGTCCTCGGCAACTGCCTCGCCAGCGTGGTCGTCGCGCGCTGGGAAGGGGAGTTCGACGAAAAGCAGGCGCAGCGCGAATTCGGCCGCGCGCCGCTAACCACGAAATAATTCGCGCGGAAACCGCTCTTCGTGGTGACGCGGGGATCAAAGCGCGGAGGTCAGCTTCATCAGCGCAGCTCCAGCTCTTCCTCGAACCTGGTGAGATTGCGGACGCCGGTTTTGCCGACGATGACGACGTCCTCGATACGCACACCGCCGACGCCGGGATAGTAGAGGCCCGGCTCGACCGTGATGCTGAGGCCGGCGAAGAGCTTGCCCGCGGCGAAGCGCGGCGATTCGTGCAGGTCGAGCCCGAGGCCGTGGCCGACGCCGTGGAACATGCCGACCCAGCGGCCGTTGCGTTGCTCGGTGGGATAGCCTTCGCCCTTGAAGCGTTCGATGAGCTGCTTCTGCAGCGCGGGGCCGTCGGCGCCGGCGCGCATTTGCTTCATCACCCAGCGCTTGCCGTTTTGCACGGCGGCGTATTGCTTGCGCAGGGCCTCGGTCGCGCGGCCTTTGACGACGGTGCGGGTGAGGTCGCCGAAGTAGAAGTTGGTCGCGTGACGTGGGAAGATGTCGAGCACGATGGCCTCGTTGGCGCGCAGCGGGCCATGGCCGCGCTCGTGGGGATCGCAGCCCTGGAGTCCGCCGGCGACGATGGTATTCGCGGGCGAGCCGCCGGCATGGAGCACGGCCGCGTCCATTTCGGCGCGCAGGCGCTCGGAGGTGAGGGGGACGTTGCTCCACTTGAGGAAGCCGCGCTGGTCGGTCTTGCTGGCACGGAGCACGTCGATGCCACGGCGCAGGCCGGTCTCGGCCACGCGCAGCGCGGCGGTGAGCTTGCGCACTTCGTCCTCGCTCTTGCGCGAGCGTTGCGGGAAGAACGGCTCGTGCGAGACGGTGATTTTCAGGCCCTTTGCGCGCAGCGTCTCGAGCAGTCCGGCGGGAAATTGTTCCGGCACGACGAAGGACTTGATCTTGTATTTCGCGGCGATGCTGGGGATGACGGTGGCGGCAGAGCTGTTTTTCGCATCGAATTCACCGAGCGCATGCACCTGCGCCTTGGCCACGGGCTTGGCGCGGTCGATTTCCAGCGGCGAAAGAGCGATGTGCGACTTGCCGCCGACTTCCCACCAGACGAACGGGTCGTCGGCGTAGAAGCGGGTCGCGTAGAGCATGTCGGCGTCGTGGCCGCTGGCGGCGCACATCAAACGAGCGGTGGGCATGCGGGAAATTTAGCGCAGCGACAGAAGATTTGTCGCGTCACAATTGACCCGCTACGGTTATTCCATGTCGATCGCTACACGCACCGGTGACCTGGGCAAGACAAGCTTGATGTACGGTCGGCGCGTGGAGAAATACGATCTGCGCGTGGAAACCTACGGCACGGTGGACGAACTGAATGCGGCCCTCGGCATGGCGCGTGCGCAGGCGAAGCTGCCCTTGGTGACCACGGAACTGCTGCTGATCCAGAAGCAGCTCGTGGCCCTGATGGGCGAACTGGCCGTCGCGCCGGAGGACACGGAGCGCTACGCAAAGGACAAGTATCCGAAACTCACGCCGGAGATGCTGCAACATCTCGACGATCTCGTTGCCACGATCGAGGCCGAGAAAATCACTTTCGACGGCTGGGCGACGCCGGGGGCGAGTGTTGCCTCAGCCGCGCTGGATGTGGCGCGCACGACGTGCCGCCGCGCGGAGCGTTTGGTGGCGAAGCTGGCTTCGACGAATGAAGTGGATCTGTTGGTGATCCGTTACCTGAACCGCTTATCCGATTTGCTCTGGCTGATGGCGCGCTATACGGAGACGCACGGTTAGCCGCGCGCTATTCGCCGGGTTCTTCTTCTTCCGCTTGCGGCGGTTCGTCAAGGTAGTCGAGCGACTTCTTGGCATTGTCGCGCAGATCCTGCACGGCGGCGGCGAGATCCATGTGGCTGAAGACGGAAGTTCCGGCCACGATGACTTCCGCGCCGGCTCGGACGGCGTGCCAGATGGTGTAGGGATCAAGACCACCATCGACCTCGATGTCGAATTTGAACTTGCCCTCTTCGCGCAGGCGCACGGCTTCCTTCACCTTGGGCATCATGTCCTCCATGAATTTCTGCCCGCCGAAGCCGGGCTCGACCGTCATGATGAGGAGGCGGTCGATCAGGCCGAAGTGGTCCTGCACGGCGGAGAGCGGCGTCTTCGGCTTGACCGCGAGGCCGACGCTTTTGCTGTAATAGATGACTTCCTCGAGCGCGGTGTGGATCTTGTCCTCGCACTCGACATGGAAAGTGATGTTGGACGCGCCGGCCTCGACGAACTTGGTGATATACTGGCGCGGGTGCGAGATCATCAGGTGCACGTCGAACGGCAGTTTGCAGTACTTGCGCATCGTCTTCACGATGTCAGGCCCGAAGGTGATGTTGGGGACGAAGTGGCCGTCCATGATATCGACGTGCAGCATGTCCGCGCCGGATTGCTCGACGCGCGCCAGCTCGCCGCGCAGGTAGCTGAAATCCGACGCGATGATCGAGGGGGCGATTTTGACCGGTTTCATGGCGCTAGGCGGGAAGTTTCGCGGCGGCGGCTTCGTCGAGCAGCCAGGCCTTGATGCCGTCCACCGGCGCGACGCGCTGCACGGGATAAATGCCCTTATCGCGCTGCGTGACGAAAATCTCATGCAGCATGTCGGTCTTGTCCGCGCCGGCGACGAGGAGCAGCACCTTGCGCGCGGCGTCGAGGACGGGGAAGGTGAAGGTGATGCGGTCGGTCTTGAATTTCTCGACCCAGTTGCTGATGACCCAGCGCTTGGTTTCGTCGAGGCCCTTGCTGCCGGGGAAGAGCGAAGCGGTGTGGCCGTCGGGACCCATGCCGAGGAGCACGGCGTCGAAGCGCGGGAAACCGTTGAGGCATTTGTCGGCGGTGAAAAACGCGCGCATTTCGTCTTCGTATCGAGCGGCCGAGTCCGCCGCGTCGGCCAACTCGGCGCGGACGCGATGCAGATTCGACTCGGGCACGAGGCCGGAGGTGAGAAGCGTGCTCTTGGTCATCAAATAATTGCTGTCCTTGTCATCGGGCGGCACGTGACGTTCGTCGCCGAAAAAGAGCTGCGTTTTGTCCCACGGAAAGTCGCGGAACGCAGGATCGCTGGCGAGCAGGGCGTAGAGTTTCTTCGGCGTCGAGCCGCCGGAAAGCGCGAGGGTGAAGACGCCGCGGGCGGCAATGCTTTCGCGCGCGAGATTCAGGAGATCAACGGCAGCCGCGCGCGCGAGCTCGTCGGCATTGGGGTAAACCTGGCGGATTTCCTCGCTCATTTCCCCAGCGTACCGGTCGGAGGAAACGGCGCAAGCCTTCGCGTCCGCCGCTCACTTCGTGGCCGGGTAGGCGCGTTCGAAGAACGAAGCGAGTTCGTTCTCCAGGAAGATCGGGCAGATGTCCTTGTGCGGGACTTCCGTGACGATCGGCTGTTGCAGCGGGTCGGCGCGCTGGCGGACGTAGACGGAATCTTCGGATCGGTATATTTCGTAAAACTTGGTGTTCGGACCCTTGGCCAGATCTTCCTTGGGATTGACCAGCTTGAGCGTCTTCCCGGCGCCGAACTTGAGATAGCGGTCGAGCAGCGTGATCCCGATCGACTGCACCGGCGTGTGGGAGAGATTGACGATGACGACCGCGTCGCGGCCCATTTCGCGCAGGGTGCCCTTGAACACGTCGAAAGCGGGCTTGATGGTGTGCTTCACGAGGTCGGCAAAACGCTCGCGCGCGGCTTCGGTTTCCTGGTTGAAGACCCCCGCGAGGACGGCTTCCATTTCCTCGAGTTTCTTCACTTTGTCCGCATGTTGGAGCATGCGATCGCGCAAGGTGTCAGTGCCCATTCATTCCCCCTATCGGCACGCCGGAACGCAAAAATTAGTGATGTGGTCTCAAAAAGTGTCGTAAGCAATCTGGCTGGTGTAATACCTGTGACACGTTTTAGAAATAGGATAGGGCAGCGTCAGTATCCTGCTGGTGGAACTATACCTTGACTTTTGCCACCACGTCGGCGAGAGCTTCTACACCATGGACCGCGGCGAGATATGATCGTTTCCGCGATCCCGGCACCCATCGCGCGCGGCCATGCGCAGCTGACCGTGGAGATGGTCTCCGGCCAAAGCACAGTCACTTCCGCCTGGTCGTCCAATCCCATCAAGGTGCTGGTCCCGAAAGCGCGCGGCGTAAGCGCCTGGGCTTTTACCAGTAGTTTTGGCGGCGGAATGGTGGGCGGGGATCAGACGCAAGTCGATCTTCAGGTCGGCCCGCTGGCGCGGTGCTATGTGGGAACGCAGGCCTCGACGAAGATTTATCGAAACCCGCGCCGCGCCGCCTGCTCCCACTTTACCCGCGCACGGCTACAGGCCCAGTCTTTGCTGGTTTTCGCGCCTGACCCGGTGCAGGCCTTCGCCGACTCGACTTACGCGCAGCGACAGGAATTCCATCTCGAGAAGGGGGCGAGTCTTGTCTTGCTCGATTGGTTCAACTCCGGCCGCGCGGCGCGTGGAGAACGCTGGGCCTTTTCCACATTCCGCAGCCGCAACGAGGTCTTTCTCGAGGGCGAGCGCATTTTTCTCGACTCGATCTTGCTGGACCCGTCGGCGGGGCCGCTTGATGCGCCCATGCGCGCCGGCCGCTTCAACTGCTTTGCCACGCTGCTCATTACCGGGGAGGCCTGCCGCGCCACGGCGGAGCAGATCCTCAAGAGCATCCAAATGCGCCCGGTCCAGCAAAAGTCCCCCCTTCTGGTGAGTGCCAGCTCCATCCGCGCCGGCGTGGTTCTCCGGGTCGCCGGCGAGCAGGTCGAGGAGGTTGGGCGGGAAATTTACGGACATTTGGCTTTGGTGCGCGAATTGCTGGGCGATGATCCCTGGGCACGCAAATGGTAGAGCGTTTTCCCTCACGACAAACAACCCATGCATCTTACGCCTCACGAAATCGACAAGCTGCTTCTGCACCATGCCGGCTCTCTGGCGCAAAAGCGGCTCGCGCGCGGGTTGCGGCTTAATTATCCCGAGACGGTGGCGCTCATTTCCGCGGTTATCCTGGAATTCATTCGCGATGGGAGGAGCGTTGCGGAGTTGATGAATCTCGGCCGTCAACTGCTGGGGCGAAATCAGGTTATGTCCGGCGTGCCGGAAATGATTCATGACGTGCAAGTGGAAGGGACGTTTCCCGACGGCTCGAAACTCGTCACGGTGCATCATCCGATCGCCGCGCAAAATGGAAACCTGGCGCTTGCGCTCCATGGCAGTTTCCTGCCTGTGCCCAAGACATCCGTCTTTAAAACGATTCCCGATGAACCGGTGCCGGGAGCGGTTGAGGTTGCGGACGGCGAGATCGAATTGAATGTGGGCCGGCCCACGGTGGAAATCGCCGTGACCAACCTGGGAGACCGTCCTATCCAGGTGGGCAGTCACTACCATTTCATCGAGACCAACGCCTCGCTGCGGTTCGATCGCGCAGCCGCCTACGGCAAGCACCTGAATATCCCGGCGGGAACGGCGGTGCGCTTCGAGCCTGGGGAAACCAAGACGGTCAAGCTGGTGGAGATCGCCGGCAGGAAGGTCATTCACGGCGGCAACAACCTGGCGAAAGGAAAAGTTTCAGCGGCAGGGAAGAAGGCCGCGCTGAAGCGGGTGAAAGAACAGAAATTCGCCAACCAATAGGCACGCCATGTCGCACAAAATGAAACGCACTCACTACGCGGAGATGTTCGGCCCGACCACGGGGGACAAGGTGCGGCTCGGCGATACATCGCTCATTCTTGAGGTCGAGAAGGACTTCGCGACGTACGGCGATGAATGCAAATTTGGCGGCGGCAAGGTCATCCGGGAGGGCATGGGACAGGCGGCCGGCGTTGGCGACGCGGACGCGCTCGACTGTGTCATCACCAACGCCCTCGTCGTGGACTATACCGGCATCTATAAGGCCGATATCGGGATCAAGGGCGGGCTGATTGCGGGCATCGGCAAGGCGGGCAACCCGGATGTCATGGCGGGAGTGACCAAGAACATGATCATCGGCGTCACCACCGAAGTCATCGCGGGCGAGGGCCTGATTCTCACCGCTGGCGGGCTCGATACCCACATTCATTTCATCTGTCCGCAACAGGCCCACGAAGCCATTGCCGCGGGACTAACGACCATGGTCGGTGGTGGAACAGGACCTGCCGTCGGCACCTGCGCCACGACCTGCACACCCGGGTCATTCTACATGCGGGCCATGCTGAAGGCCGTGGACGACCTGCCGTTGAACTTCGGTTTCACCGGCAAGGGCAACACGGCGCTGCCTGCCGGCTTGGCGGACCAAATCCGCGCTGGCGCGATTGGATTGAAATTGCACGAAGATTGGGGAACGACCCCCGCTGCCATCGATTGCTGCCTGAAGGTCGCTGACGATTTCGACGTGCAGGTCACGATTCACACGGACACGCTCAACGAGTCCACGTTCGTCGAGGGGACCATCGCCGCCTTCAAGGGCCGCACGATTCATACCTATCACAGTGAAGGCGCCGGTGGCGGCCATGCGCCGGACATCATCCGCATTTGTGGCGAACCCAA